>Ga0272443_10000923_pt1 | contig 48042 bp, 47 predicted proteins | sample SSMAcet12_FD_193581 | JGI IMG/M metagenome (GOLD analysis project Ga0272443, IMG submission 193581) | Marine sediment archaeal communities from Little Sippewissett salt marsh, Falmouth, MA, United States - SSM-Acet-12 | ecosystem: Environmental > Aquatic > Marine > Wetlands > Sediment ...
ATAATCTGACAGCCGACAATTTAAATGACCGATCAAACTTCCGCCGTTTTCCCATCTGGACACCTCCTAATTACAATTTAATCCAACCTACTTAAAGTGTCCACTAAATCAGGGGAACATCAAATCCTCGATGGTCGCGTATCGCGACCAGAGGGGTTTCGACATTGTAAATTTGGGTGCTCAGATATATTTACCTATCCTCCGGCACCAGTTCATCCCATTTCAAAAACTTATAACATCCGGCCAAGCCCGACCTTTTATTATTGATTGATACCTCTATTTGAGACACTTTTCCTGATCCAACCGGGATGTTGGTAATTAAATAATTATAACATTCTTCATCATTCAGCCTTACATCAAGGCTGTAATCTCCATTGAGTATATCTTCTATAAGAATTGTGTCGCCAACTAAAGAATTTAAGTTCTTTTCAAAATCATATACATATCTCGCCCCAGCTTCACCCACGACTTTTGCCAAAAAACAAATTTCCGCCGAAAAGTCTTTTTCAATGTCGGTTAATATAATTTTGATACTTCCGGGTTTCCTCTTTGGTGCCTGACTAATGACTTCATATCTGGAGTGCAACTTCTGACACATATTAATACTATCAATCCTTTTATCATTTGCGAGTTTCGGCATATACTCCAATTTTATGTACACATTAAACATGTCGTGCCATGATGAGGTTGCCAGTAGAACATGTTTGCAAAGTTCCTCGCGGGTACCGCTCCATTTCACCCTTAGCCATATATATGGATGCCCCCCGTCGAATTCAATACAATCCATAAATGGGTATCTGTAAAATGAGGTTTCCTGTATGGATGCCACTTCACGACCGTTTCTGTCGATTTCCATACCTAAAGTGGATTTTATTGAATCGACTCTGTTGTCATAACAGTCGCAGTCATAGAAATAATTATAGACAAATTGCGATGCCCAATCAGATTTCGGTATATCGGTGCCGCAAGCCTGATTTCCGACTGCAAAAATTGCCATAAATATTATAAACGGCACATTCTTTAACATACAGGATATCTCCTTTTGTCATTTATATAATCCGACGGTTCTATCTATATATAATCGACGCCGGTGGTGTTGGCAATGTTTAAGTTATGGTAGAATAATGATGTCGAAACCCCTCCGATCACCTTCGGTGCTCTCCGGGGATTTCGACCTACCCGGAGCATCACAGGTAATGGGGAATTCTTGTTTGACCTGCCCCCCCGCAAATAAACGAAAAATCCGACAATTTCTCCAAATTTACCACCAAACCTTTTCGCTTGGTTTTCGGGCGCAATAAGATATATTACCCGTCATGAAAATAACAAAGGTGGACAAAAACTCGCCGCTCCATAATCGCGTGCGGGTCGGATACAGGCTGAAAAAAATCAACGGGGAAGAGGTCGTTGATAATCTCGACTTTATGTTCAAATCGGCCGATGACTCGCTGTCGCTCGAATTCGAGGATCACGACGGCCGGCCGGTCATCGTCGAGATCGACTATACCCCTGATCCGGGGCTCACATTCGAGCCGGATAAAATCTGCATCTGCAATAATAAATGTATCTTCTGTTTCGTCCACCAGCAACCCAAAGGGATGCGGCGCTCGCTTTATGTCAAGGACGATGATTTCCGGCTGTCGTTTACCCACGGCAATTTTATTTCTTTTTCCAGTCTCGATGACGCCGATATCCAGCGCATAATCGACCAGCGGCTGTCGCCACTGTATGTCTCGGTACACGCTACCGATGACGAACTCAGGCGGCACCTGTTCAAAAACAAAAAGCTCCCGCCGATTATGCCGCAATTGAAACATCTCGCCGATCACGGTATTATGTTCCACACGCAGGTGGTTGTCTGTCCCGGTATCAACGACGGCGCGTATCTCGAAAAAACGGTCGATGATCTTTTTTCGCTTTATCCGGGTGTGCAGACACTGGGTATCGTCCCGGTCGGTCTGACAAAATACCGCGAAAAACTTCCGCAATTGACCGGTTTCGACTCGGAAAAAGCGGCCGATATTGTTGATTATCTGCAACGCAAACAGAAAGAGTTTCTGAAAAAATCCGGCACGCGGTTCGTTTTCGCCGCCGATGAATTCTATATACAGTCCGGCAAAAAACTCCCGAAACTGAGCGAATACGAGACGATGGAACAGTTCGAAAACGGTATCGGCATGATGCGCCTGTTTATCACCGATTTCAACCGGCGAAGAAGATATTTGAAGAATCTGGACCGCTCCAAACGTATCGCGGTCATGACCGGATATTCGGCATACGAGATGTTCAAAAGCAATATTATCGAGCGTCTCCGAAGCGACGGTTTCGATATCGATATATTCCCGGTCAAAAATAAATTCTGGGGGGAGAGCGTGACGGTCAGCGGGCTTCTGACCGGCGGCGACCTTCTCCATGAAGTAAAAAAAATAAACCGCAATTATGACATTGCTTTATTGCCGCCGAATTGTTTAAATAACGACAGGCTGTTTCTGGATGATGTTTCGCTGGAACAGTTCCGGGAAGAGGCCGGTATTAAAATTGAAATGAGTGATTACAGTATGATCGATACATTGAAAGAGGCGCTGGCATGAATGTCCCTCTGGTAGCATTGATAGGCCGGCCGAATGTCGGCAAATCGTCGCTTTTCAACCGTTTCCTGCGCAAACGGCTGGCCATTGTGGACGACACCCCCGGTATCACCCGCGACCGCAACTACTCGCTGTGCGACTGGAACGGCCGCGAATTTTATCTCGTGGACACCGGCGGTATGATCCCCAATACCAAAGGCGCCATCAACCGGATGGTCCTCGAGCAGGCTGAAATCGCTGTCGATCAGGCCGATCTGATCGTCTTCATCGTGGACAGCAAAACCGGCGCCGATGAAGTCGATGAGCGTATCGCACACAATCTCCAGAAATCGGGCCGGAACGTGTTGCTGATCGCCAACAAGGCCGACGGCGACTATGAAGAAAACGACCGCTTCCGGTTCATGCGGCTCGGACTGGGCGAACCGCTGGCTGTTTCGGCGACAGGGGGGAGGAATATCGGCGAGGCGCTCGACCTGATCGTCGAAAAACTGCCGCAGGCCGAATCGGCCGAAAGCGAATCCGACGCCCTCCGGATCGCCGTCATCGGTAAACCGAATGTCGGCAAATCGATGTTCATCAACCGGCTCATCGGGCAGGAGCGCGCCATTGTCTCGCCCGTGCCGGGGACGACCCGCGATGCGGTCGATACCCCGTTCGAAGTGGACGGCAAAAAATATGTGCTGATCGATACCGCGGGACTAAGGCGCAAGGCGCGGGTCAAAGAGGATCTCGAATATTTCACAACTCTTCGCACCTTGCGGGCGGTCGAAAACTGTCATGTGGCGCTGGTGCTGATCGATGCCTCGCAGGGGCCCAGTGTGCAGGACCTGAAAGTTATCGAGGACGCCGTCGAGGCCCGGCGCGGTATCGTCCTGGCCGTCAATAAATGGGACCTGGTCGAGAAAGACGAACGCACCGCCGACAAATTCACCATCGCCATCAAGGAATTCGCCAAAACCATCGCCTACCTGCCGATAATATATATCTCGGCGCTGACCGGGCAGAGGGTGCTCAAGACGATTTCGATAATCGATCATGTCTATGAAAACTGGCAGAGGACGATTCCCACGCCCGAATTGAATAATTTCCTGGCCGAAATAACGCAGAAACAGCCCCCCGCGGCAGTGCAGGGGAAATATATCAAATTGTATTACGCCGCCCAGGCCGGCACCAAACCGCCCAGCTTCGTATTTTTCTGCAATTATCCCAAATCGCTGCAGAGAAGTTATCTCAGGTATATCGAAAATCAGTTTCGGGCGCGGTACGATTTCGAGGGCATACCGATCAGATTCAGATACAAAAAGAAATAGCAAAAAAAAACGCGGCCCATAAGCCGCGTCTTTTATTTTTGTAAGATCTCTAAGCCCGAAACCGCCTGCGAACACCGATGGCCGCCAGTCCGACACCTATGAGAATAAGTGTCGCGGGCTCGGGAATAACGGTGGTGTTATTGTCCGAACCGGTCTCGCCGCCGGTTTCGATATTCGGCTGGGTAATGGTGAAATCGTCGCATGACTGGCTCTGCGCCGAGAGACTCGGGACCTGATCCGGCGACGGTCCTTTTGCCGTCTTGTTGGTCGGCGAGGGCTGCGAGTTGTATCCGACCGCCGACATCTGTCCGAATGACATCGATGCCAGTATCATCAGAGCCGCCAGAATAATTGCTGTTCTGCGCATAAAACCAAATTTCCCCTCTGGATTATGATATTTCATAACCTAAATACAAAGCAAATATCATTCCCTGATAATCACCTTTCCTATCTAAGTAATGATTTAAAAAATGTTGTGCAAGTTTAAAACAAATAAAAAAACGGGAGATGAAATCTCCCGTTTGATCTGAAAAATGCCAGTGAGGATCATTTTTGAAATCGCGTTAGATAGCCGATCCCGGTGCATCAGGAGCAGAAAACGACGAACACGCCATCGCGGTGATCATTCGAAATAACAATAATACCTCGTGTAAATCCTTGAATAATATGCGAGTAGAAATGAAAAGACATATCCCTTTAAGGGAACGCGTGTTTCTGAAAATGGTAGCGGCATTGATGATTCGCGCCCGGATATTGTATTTTTTGCGGCATGTCGATTGCCGGAGCCTGGCAATTATTTGCCTCAAAGACGCCAGTTATAATCTCCTAAGTTATTCTGCTACAAAATAATACTACGATATTTGTCGGATTATATTATATCGCCGATAGGTGCATATTGCCCTAAAAAAGTGATATTAATTGGCATTCATTTACGCAACATTATGCAATGTTTGTGTAAACAAATATACATCTCGGCAATACATAACGGGCGGCTTTCGAAAGCGGCAAATGGCGTTAATTAAATTGGTCTTAATGCCGATTAATCCTATATGACACAAGAAATTTCAACTGAAAATAAAATATTCGATCTGGAAGGCAGACTGGAGAAAACCCGGCTCAATCTTCACGATATGGCCACCATGGGGGCTCTCATCACCTCTATCCTCGATATCGAGACTATTCTCTCGGTGGTGATGGAGATGTCGATCCGAACGGTTGACGGTGAGGTCGGTCTGATTCAGCTTCACGAAAATAACGAGCTGGTTTCCAAAGTGGCATGGGGAGTCGATGATGTCGTCCTCAACAATATTATTTGCGATGATGGTTCGAATGTTTCGGCCTCATGTTTTAACACTCGGGAACCGGTTCTTATCAGGCATTATGATCGACAGATTGAGTTCGGCCCCAATGTCAAGAGCGTGCTGGCCATGCCGATAAAATCGCGGGCGCAATGTCACGGCACGATTACCATAATTAACAAAACCACCGACGACGGCTTCAGCGATGATGATCTGCGGCACCTCGATATGCTTGTCAATTTCGCCGCGGTCGCCATCGATAACGCGCTTTTGCTCAAAGAATCGCTTCTCAAGCAGAAAATCGAACAGGAACTGACTATCGCCCGGCAAATCCAGGAAACCATCCTGCCCGACAAACACAATAATATCAAGGGTGTCGAAATCGGCACCATGTATCGCCCGGCAAGATATGTCGGCGGTGATTTTTATGATATCATTCATGTCAGCGACAACGCCTTTGTCATGGTTATCGGGGATGTTTCGAGCAAGGGTGTTCCGGCGGCGATGCTGATGTCGGCGGCAACCGCCATCATCCGCTCCGAGCTGATGAAATCCCCCGATATTTCACCATCGCAATTGATGACGAATTTGAATAATGTCCTCTGCAACGGTGTCATAAAGACCCATCATATGTTCATCACGCTCTTTATCGCCCATGTGGACATGGCTCAAAAACGGGCCGCCTATTGCAACGCCGGACATCTCCCGCCGTTCTACTGGAGCCGGGAAAAAGATAAGCTGTTGCAACTTCGGCCGGGCGGAACGCTGGTGGGCCAATTCCCGGATCTGGCCTTCAAGGAGGGTGAAGTAAAAATTTCGGCGGGCGACCGACTGCTTGCCTTTACCGACGGCGTAACCGAAGCCGAGGATATCAATAAGGGACAATTCGGCACCGAGCGACTGAAAAATTCATTTATCAATGATGGTCATCTTCCGGCCACCGAATACTGTACGATGGTTCGGGATCTGGTCGATCGCTTCGCCGAAGGTGCCGGGGATGAGCCGTTCGATGATTTCACATTATTGAATATAAAATTTCTCGAGGAATAGCGACAATGCAGACAACCTTCAGGTATCAATCCGTTCAGGAATCCGAAACCCGGATGTATGAGGATGTGAAGAAACTGCTGGTTGATGGCGGTATTGTCGGCCGATTGCGAAGCAGGATCCTTCTGACCGTGTCGGAGGGATTTACCAACGCGCTCATTCACGGCAACAGGTACGACAAAAATAAGATTATCGAAATTCGTATCGGCATGGATGATGATGTCGTTACGGCCGATATTATAGATGAAGGTGACGGCGATGCCTGCGAGATTAATTCAAGAAAACCTCCGGAATTACTGCAGGAGGGCGGTCGAGGGGTTAATCTTATGGAGTCAATCGCCGATCAGTTTAATATAACCAGGAACGGCAGCAGCGGCGGTCTGCAGATTTCGATGTTATTCGAAAGATGCGGGTATATGGATGCTGACGAGAATAAACGCAACTTGGAGGCTATAATGGAGTTCAGCAGGAAAGACGCGAACAGCGTCGCGATTATTTCCCTTACCGGTCGCCTTGATCTTGGTAACGGGGGTAAGCTCAAAGAGAAAGTCAAAAAAATTCTCGATGAGGGAAAAACTTCGGTTCACCTGAATCTCAAGCAGGTCGAATTCGTCAACAGCTCAGGACTCGGTGCTCTGGTTTCGATTATGAAAGAGATCAGAATCTACCGGGGACGGCTCACTTTGTCCGATCTCGAAGATTATGTGCAGGAGATATTCGACATCACCCAGTTGTCGCATATTTTCGAAATCTTCACCACTGAAGAAGAAGCGCTGAAATCGTATCAGCCGGTCGAAGCCGGTTAATAACTTTTTTAATGGCTGTCTTGCGACGGTCAAGGGGTCCGAAAATTGAGCAAAAAAAGTATTCTCGTCGTTGACGACGAACTGCTGATAAGAGATCTGTTGTATGATTTCTTCTCTGAAAAGGGATGGCTGGTTTCTGTGAACGAATCGCCCGATCGCGGGGTGGAGGCCCTCAAAATCCGCAATTTCGATATTGCCCTGGTCGATCTCAAAATGCCCGAAATCGACGGTATCGAATTGATTCGGAAAATCAGAAACATCAAACCGTCTCTCCCGGTGGTAATCATGACCGCCTTTCCCAGCGCCGAATCGGCTATCGAGGCGTTGCGGCTCAAGGTGGATGATTACATTATCAAACCGTTCAATATCAACAAGCTTTTCAAGGTCCTCGATGATATCGTCGAGGAACGCAAGCGTTCCGAGAAGGTCAAAACCGAGCAACTCGAAATTTAATCAGGTCGCATGGAATAAAGTCGATTTAATCCCATGGGATGGGAAAATCACCACCTCTTAATTAAATATAAATATGAGCCGTCCAAAGGACCCGGCTTCGTATTCGGCAACGCCCAAAAACAGTCAAATTTTTGTTGATAAAGCGCGCCGCTCTGCTTAATATCCTGTATGAACAGGGAAAAAGCACATGGATGAAAAAGAAACAGTGGATGTTGACATCGACGGCGATATCGGCCGCTTTGTCGAATCGTACGCCTCGTTCAACAAGGTCGTCAATAAAATTCAGCGGCAGTACCTGACCCTGAAAGAAACCTACACCCGCCAGAGCGAGGAACTTCAGTCGGTCAATAAAACGCTGCAGTCTTTGATGCAGGAAAACCGCGCCGTCACGGAATTTCTTAACAGCATACTCAATTCACTCTCATCGGGCGTCATCGCCATGGATACCGAGGGCAAAATTTCGCACATGAATCCGGCCGCGCGGCAGATGCTCGGGATCGACGATGAACGATATGAGCGCGGTGAGCTTGGGTATGCGGATGTCATGCATCCGGTGGAGCACCCCGAATGTTCGGCCATGGCGGCGATGCGTCGAAGCTGTGTTGTCGAAAACGGGGAGATGATCGTCAAAACCGGTTGCGGAACCACCCTGATGCTGGCCGTGTCGACCTCGTTTCTGAAGAACCGCGGCGGCGAGATAATCGGCGCCGTCGAGTTGTTCCAGGATGTTTCCAAGCTGAAACGTATGGAGGATCAACTTTCGCAGATGAAGGTGCTCGCTTCGCTCGGCGAGATGGCGGCATCCATCGCCCATGAGGTGCGCAACCCGCTCTCGGGAATCGGCGGTTTCGCATCGCTTCTGGCCCGCGATCTCGAGGATGATCCCGACAAGAAAATTATGGCCGACAAGATTGTCGAGGGGGTCAGCAGTATCAATCAGACCATTCAGACCCTGCTCGATTTCGCGCGCCGCGAAAAACTTGAAAAAAACGGTGTCGACATAAATAAATATCTCGATTCATTGCTCGATGAATTCACCGAAATGAACGGTTTTAAAAGCGCCGAGCACAGAATCGAACGTCGTCTCGAAGCGGCCGATGATATCTCGGTCGATCTCGATCCCCGCCTGTTCCGGCAGGTCGTTTTCAATTTCGTCAAGAACGGTCTCGAGGCGGGGAATGACAACTGCCGTGTCAAAGTGACGGCCAGGTCGCTGCCGCTGGCGACGGCGCAGAAAGAATACGGCGACCGGCTCCAGCTCTCCGGAACCGAAACACTGGCCGAGGTCATAATCGAGGATAACGGCGCCGGAATCGAAAAAGACGATCTCGATAAATTATTCTCGCCGTTTTATTCCAATAAGGAAAACGGTATCGGACTGGGCCTGTCCATCGCGTGGAAAATAATCAAGGCCCACGGCGGCGATGTCGCCGCCCGCTCCGAGTCAGGCAAAGGTACAAAATTCTCAATTGTCCTGCCCGCGCGCAACGGGTAGAGGTGGAGATGTGATATGAAAATAAATGTTCTGGTAGTCGATGACGAAAAACTGGCCAATGACCTGTTTGTCGAGGTGCTCAAAAGGGCCGGCCATGAAGTCAGCTCCGCTTTTTCCGCCGAAGAGGCCATGGTTATGCTCAAGGAGAAGCAGTACGATCTCATGCTCTCCGATATACGCATGAAAGCGATGGACGGTATCGAGCTCCTCAAAAAAGCCAAAGAGATAAATCCTGATATCGTCGTCGTCATGATAACGGCCTATGGGACGGTGGAGAACGCCGTCAGGGCTATGAAACTTGGCGCCTATGATTATCTGCTCAAACCGGCTTCGCCCGACGCCCTCGAGGTGATTGTCGATAAGGCGGTTGAGTTAATATCATTGCGGAAGGAAAACAAGGTTCTTCGCTCCGACCTCGCCACACGTTATCAGAATATTGTCGGGAAATCGAATCGCATGAAAGAGATATTCGATCTCATCGCCACCACCGCCAACGCCCGCTCGACGGTCCTTGTTACCGGCGAATCGGGCACCGGCAAGGAACTGGTGGCGCGCGCCGTTCATTATGCCTCCGACCGCCGCGACCGGCAGTTCGTATCGCTCAACTGCGCCGCCCTGCCGGATAACCTGGTCGAGGCGGAGCTGTTCGGGTATGAAAAAGGCGCCTTCACCGGGGCTGTCAAACAGCACAAGGGGCGTTTCGAAATGGCCGACGGAGGCACCCTGCTTCTCGACGAAATCTCCGAGATGCCGCTCGGTTTACAGGCCAAACTTCTCCGCGTCCTGCAGGAAAGGGTGATCGAACGGATCGGCGGCGACAGCTCGCTCGAGGTCGATGTGCGTATTATCGCCACCTCCAACCGCAACCTGAAAGAGTTCATACAGCAGAAAAAATTCCGCGAGGATCTCTATTACCGTCTCAATGTTATTCCCATTCATATCGTGCCCCTGCGCGAGCGTCTCGAAGATATTCCGCTTCTGGTGCGGCACTTTATTGATAAGTACAACAACGAGAATAACAAAAATATCGAGGACATCGACGAATCGGTCATGCGCCTGCTCATGAAATATCACTGGCCCGGAAATGTTCGCGAATTGGAAAATTATATCGAGCGGGCGGTGGTCACTTCCGCTACGAATATTCTCGGCGCCAAGGATTTTCCCGGCGAACTGGCATTGGGTAAACTGGCCGACGAAACCGGCGGCGTGTCGGTCGGGATGACCCTGGCCGAGGGCGAAAAATTCCTGATTTTGAAAACGCTGCAGAAATTCAGCGGCAATAAAACCCGGGCGGCCGAGGTGCTCAATATCACCACCCGGACGATCAGGAACAAGCTGACCGAGTATAATATCGATAGCGACGACTAAAACACCCCGAAACGGGCCAATTTTTACACAAATACCCGTCTGATCGCTTCAAAATTGCGGCCTAAATGCCGATATTCCTATTGATTACTAATTTTTTGGGCAAAAACGATTTGCCCGCATTGATATAGATATGGGCTGTTTATGGATATTACGACAATTGGCGGATTAATAATCGGTATCGGCGCGGTCGTGGTTTCGTTTATCATGGAGGGCGGGCATCTCAGTTCCATCGTCCAGCCTCCGGCCATGCTGATCGTAATCGGCGGCACCATCGGCGCCTCGGTTATAACCACCTCCATGAAGACACTTTCCAGTGTTCCGACCTATCTCAAGGTTGCCTTTACCGGGAAAACCCCCAACCCGCTGTACACCATCGATCAGGTCGTCCGGCTCTCGGAAAAGGCGCGCAAGGAAGGTATTCTCGGACTGGAGAGCGATATGCATAAAATCAAAAATCCTTTTTTCAGAAAAGCGATACAGCTTCTTATCGACGGCACCGAGGGATCGGCGCTGAAAGAAATTCTCGAAACCGAAATCGCATATATCGAAGACAGACATAAAAAGGGCATACTCTTTTTTCAAAAAATGGGCGGCTTTTCGCCGACGCTGGGTATTATCGGAACCGTGCTGGGCCTGATCCACACGCTCGGCAGTACCGATGACGCCGAACGCATGGCCACCGCCATAGCCGGGGCCTTTATCGCCACCCTGTGGGGCGTGGCGCTGGCCAATTTGTGCTATCTACCATTGAGCGACAAATTGAAACTGCGCCACGAAGAAGAACTGGCCAATCTCGACCTGATTACCGAAGGTGTCATCGCCATACAATCCGGCGATAATCCGAGAGTGGTCAAAACCAAATTGCTGTCGTTTATATCTCCCGAAATGCGGGACTTTCGATAAATTATGATGGCTCGACGAAAAAAAACCGACGAGAATGAAGATCTGGGGCGGTGGTTGCTGACCTATGCCGATCTGATCACCCTGCTCCTCGCCTTTTTTATTGTCATGTATTCCATGTCGCAGATCGACGCCAAAAAATTCGGCAAAATGTCGCGCGCCCTATCCGGCGCTCTCAAAGGCGGCAGTCTGGCGATAAAGCGCGGTGAAGATATCGGTATGGCCCCCGGCAAGGGCGTGATGGAAATCGGTCACCTCATGTCGATCGGCCGCATGATCGAAGAAAAAATTAATAAACCGGGCGACGACAAACCGATCAGCACCGAGATGAGCGAACGCGGACTGGTCATACATATTGTCGAATCGGCTCTTTTCAGACAGGGTTCCGCCGACCTCGAAGCGAAAGCGAAATCGGTTCTCGAGATCGTCTCTAGTCATCTCGACGGTATCGACAACCATATCCGTGTCGAGGGACACACCGACGACATCCCGATTAATACGATCAAATATCCGTCCAACTGGGAGCTTTCATCCGCCCGCGCCACCGAGGTCGTCAGGTACTTCATAGAAAATAAAATTGTCGCCCCGGGAGAAATCTCGGCCCTCGGCTACGGCGAATACCGGCCGATCAAACCGAACAACAGTATCGAAAATCGCGCCCAGAACCGCCGTGTCGATATTGTCATCCTGACCATGGAAATGACCCGGGCCGAACCGGCTTCGGCGCTATACAACCCGTAAACATCCGAAAACGGAACGCTTTATTCACCGGTCATGGAAATAATTTCCCGCCGGCGACTTTCGCCGCCATTCGTCCGATTATTCAACTAATTGATATTTAATCACTTACAACAATCCGAGTGTTTTGGCACCGGCCTTGCTTTGCATAGGTTCGGGTAATGCTATGTCAAATATTGTTCAAAAAGCGGTGTTAGACCGAACAGGGATTCCGATGTATAAGAAGTTCCTCGATATGGCTTCTATGCGTCATAAGCTTATTTCCGGGAATGTCTCCAATGTCTCGACACCGAATTATCAGAGCAAGGATATTGATTTCCATGCCGAACTGAAAAAAGCGACCGGCAACTCCGGGCATATTCAGGCCAGGCTGACCCACAAGAACCACATCCCGCTCGGAAAGTCGCGGCAGTCCGGTCCGGAAATCATAGTCGATAAATCCAGGGAAACCAACGGCATAAATAATGTCGATATCGACAAGGAAGTGGCCAACCTGGCCACCAACCAGATTTATTTCAACATCGGCGCCAAACTGCTCGGCAAGCAATTCGATGCGCTCAGAAATGCGATTAAAAGTAAATAGGATAAAGGTTTGTAATTATGTCCGGAATATTCACAGCAATTGAAACCTCGGCCACCGGCCTCAGCATCCAGCGTCGGAAAATGAACGCCGTCTCCGAGAATATTGCCAATGCCGAGACGACACGCACCGACAAGGGTGGTCCCTACCGCCGCAAGAGAGTCATGGTCAACGAGGATTCACAGAGCGTTCCCTTCAAAACCCACATGAACCGCGCCGGGGCCAAACTGTCGCGCACCCACGCCAATCATCTTGGCGGGACGCGCCGAAGTTCCACTGAAACGACCGACATTTCGCAGGTCGATGGTAAAACGGTCGAGGACCCGGCCTCTAATTTCCGTATCGTGCATGATCCCAGTCATCCCGACGCCGATGAAAATGGCTTCGTGAAAATGCCCGATATCGAAATTATCAATGAAATGGTCGATATGATGTCCGCTTCGCGGGCCTATGAAGCAAATACAATGGCGATTTCCGCGGCCAAAGATATGGCCCGCAATGCGCTTGAAATATAGGATATGGAGAAATAAACATGAATATCAATTCAATCGGAATCAACAGCTATCGCCAGGCGATGGAAAAACCGCAGGTCGAAAAAAGGCCCGCGCCCGAGAAACAGCCGGAAACCAATAAAACCGACCTGATCAATATCCCGGAAAATGCCAACCGGGTCGGCTCGAAAATGGGTGTCCGTCTCGAACCGGGTTCCTTTGTCGATATGCTTTCGAACGAGGAAAAACAGGCTTTTGAGATGGCCTTCGAAAAATACGGCGGAGCCGGCGCCCTCGGCGGAACCTACGCCAATAACGGGGAAGCTGAAACTTCGGATATTGTCGGAAGCCATGTGGATGTGAAGTTATGAGTTCGGGTATTGGACAGATAAACCGGGTTGTACCCGGCCTGATCGAAAAGACGCAGAATAACCAGGCGCTCGATCCGGCCGAAACCAAAACCAGTTTTACCGATCTGTTCAATAATCTGCTCAATTCGGTTAATGATTTGCAGTTCGATTCGGCCGAGGCGCAGAAACTTCTGGCCACCGGCGAGGCGGCTGACCTGCACCAGGTTATGATCGCCGCCGAGGAAGCCGGTATCGCCACCGAGCTGTTACTGGAAATACGCAATAAACTGGTTGATGCATATAAAACGTTAATGCAAATGCCGATGTAGGACGCGTCGGCAGAGCCATAGGATTTGGCTGAACAAATAAATAGGATTTGCAATGGAATATTTCAAAGTTCTGTTTCAGAATATCTCCAATTATATTCGAGCTATGTCGCCGAGTCAGGCGATTATGCTGATTGGTGTGACCGCCGGAATAATCGTCGGCGGCTTCGTCATGGCCGGCTGGGTCAACAGCATCAGTTATTCCACTCTCTACTCCGACATGGAGCCGTCCGAGGCGGGCGAGATTACGGAATACCTGACTGAACAGAATATCCAGTACAAACTGGCCGACGGCGGTAAGACGATTTCGGTCCCGTCGGATGATGTCTACAAAGTGCGAATATCGTTGGCATCACAGGGACTTCCAAGATCCGGAAACATGGGCTACTCGATTTTCGACCAGTCCAATCTGGGTATGACCGAATTTCTCCAAAATTTGAACTTCCGCAGGGCCCTCGAGGGCGAATTGATGCGAACCATCATGCAGCTCTCCGACGTTCAGGCCGCCCGCGTGCATATCGTTATGCCCAAGGACCGGCTGTTCGTCAAGGACAAAAAAGAGGCCACCGCCTCGGTCGTTCTAAAGCTGAAGCGGCCCGACGGACTCAGCAAATCTCAACTGGCCGGTATCACCCACCTGGTGGCGTCGTCGGTCGAGGGGCTGAAACCGGGAAATATTTCCATTATTGACTACAACGGCAACCTGCTGACCTCGCACAATGAATCCGATGTCCTCGCCGGACTCTCATCATCGCAACTCGAGGTTCGCAAAAATGTCGAAAAATATCTCGAGGATAAGGCGCAGTCGATGCTCGACGGCGTTATCGGAAACGGGAACTCCATCGTCCGCGTGACGGCCGAACTCGATTTCCAGCAGGTCGAAACGACCTCCGAACTTTATGATCCGAATTCGTCGGTCATACGAAGCGAGGAAAAGACCGAGGAATCGAAACAAATGGCCGACAAGACCGAGGAGGTCAACGAAAGCACCGATGACAGCCGCGTCGAAACATCGATTACGAATTATGAAATAAACAAGACGGTCGAGCATATCGTCAACTCGGTCGGTAATGTCAAAAGGCTCTCGGTGGCCCTGCTGGTCGACGGCGTTTACAAAGAGGTCGAGGGCGCCGGGGGGGGCACGGAAATGGTATATGAACCTCGCTCGCAGGAGGACCTGGACCGTTTCTCGGCGATCGTGAAAAATGCCGTCGGTTTCGACGGCGACCGCAACGACCAGATCGAAGTGATGAATGTCGCTTTCGACAACAGCTCGATGCATTTCGAGCAGGACAAGCTGGACGAGATATACCAGCAGGAATTTTACTATGAAATCGTCCGCAAGCTGGGAATCGTCGTTCTGGCGATTCTGGCTTTCCTTTATCTGAGGAAAAAAGCGAAAAAATTATTTGCCTCGCTGGGCAAACTGGCCCCGGTAACGCAGCCGGCGACAAAAGCCTCCGGCGCGAAGGCGGGATCCGAGGGTGAAACCACGGATATCCCGATTATCGAACCGGAAAAAAGACAGCCGAAACTGATCGACCAGATGCACGGCGCAGTCAAGGACCGTCCCGAGGAACTGGCCAAAGTTATCAAAACCATGATGATCGATGAGGTGGCGCCGTGAAGTACGATGAATTAAACTCACTGCAGAAGGCGGCCATCGCGCTGGTGGCTTTCGGGACCGAGGTCTCGGCGCTGGTTCTGCGCGGACTTTCAGAATCCGAACTGGAAAAAATCACCGTGGAAATCGCCAATCTCGGCGATGTCCCCTCGGAGATCGAAGAAAAAGTCGTCGAGGAGTGCTACCAGATTTTTATGGCCCGCCAGTATATCAATCAGGGCGGCGTCGATTTCGCCAAGGAAATTCTCGAAAAGGCGGTCGGGGCCAAAAAGGCCAACGAGATCCTGGCGCGCCTGGAATCATCGTTCAGGACATCCGGCTTCAACCTGCTTAAAAATATCGACACGCGGCAGCTCAACAGCTTCCTCCAGAACGAGCACCCGCAGACAATCGCGTTGATTCTTTCGCAACTGACGCCGCATCAGGCGGCGGGGGTTATCTCCGATCTGCCGTCGGAACTGCAGTCGGAAGTCGCTCTCCGTATCGCCACCATGGAAAAAATATCACCCGAAGTGCTCAAGGAAATCGAAGCTACGCTCGAGGGACAGTTCGACACCGCCCACACCAGCGATCTGTCGATCTCGGGCGGAGCCAAAACCATGGCCGAAATTCTAAATTTGATCGAAAGTTCGGCCGAGAAAAATATTTTGCAGTCGATCGAGGCCGACGATTCCGACCTCGCCGGCGAAATCAAAAACATGATGTTCGTATTCGATGATCTGATCCTGCTCGATGATCGATCCATACAGCGGCTCCTCAAAGAGGTCGAAACCAAGGATCTCTCGATTGCGCTCAAGGCCGCCTCCGAGGAGGTGCGCTCGAAAATATATTCGAATGTTTCCGAACGTGTGGCCGTGATGATTAAGGAAGAAATGGAGTTTATGGGACCCATGCGTCTCTCCGATGTCGAAGCCGCCCAGCAGCGTATTGTCGAAGCGGTGCGGCATCTCGAAGAAGAGGGGCAGGTGGTCATATCCGGGCGCGGCGGCAAGGAGGATGTCATTGTCTAAACTGCTCCATATCCCGGTGCGCGACGGAAAAGTAGTCATCGGTGAGTTCCGTTCCGATATCGAGGCCGACCGTAAAGCCGAAAAAAAACTCGCCACCGTCTTTAAAAATATTAATGTCATCACCACGCTGGAAGGCAAGAAGATGATCCCCATTCAGGAACTTCTCAAAATCGACCGAGGACTCGTCCAGGAAAGACAAACCGCCTATAACCAGGGGTACCAGGACGGGCACAACAAAGGTATCGATGAAGGGCACGCCGAGGCACAGAAAGTGATCGACAATTTCGCATCCGTAACCAAAGACGCCATCGGCCAGCGCGAGGTACTCTATGAAGAGTCGCGCCGGAAAATTCTCGAGCTTATCCTGCAAATAGCGCGCAAAGTTACTTTCGAGGCCGCCCGCATCGATCCCGATGTTACCGCCGCCATTATTAACGGTACCATCGACAAGCTGGTCGATAAGTCAAAAATCAAGATCAAGGTCCATCCCGATCAACTGCCCCTGATCGAACAGCAGATCGACCGTTTCAAGGGCGAGTCGACCGCGATCAAAGAAATAATCATCGAACCCGACCGACGGGTCAGATACGGCGGGTGTTTCATCGAAACGCCCACCGGTGATATCGATGCCCGGGTCGAGTCGCAGATGGATGTTATAACCGAAGAAATAAGCGCCTTAGAGGACCGTTCGTGAAAGATATCCCATACGATTTATATGCCGGGCATATCGAACGCGCCGGGACCATCAAGCAATCCGGGCGCGTCGCACAGATTATCGGGCTCGTTATCGAGTCGGTCGGCCCGGCCGTGTCGATCGGCGACCTCTGCCAGATAGAGAATCCCGAAACGGGGGACAGGATCAGGGCCGAGGTGGTCGGTTTTCGCGACAACCGTATTTTACTCATGCCATTCGGCCCGGTTTCCGGGATAACTCCCGGCTCGGTTGTCGTATCGACAGGAGAATGTTTGCGCGTCCCTGTCGGCGATCATCTGATCGGCCGCGTCCTGGGCGGTCTCGGGCAACCCATCGACGGCAAAGGGCCGCTTCTCAGCACAAAATACAGAGCGATAGACACCCCGCCCATAAACGCCCTCAAGCGCCGGCGCATTACCAAACCGATCCGCACCGGAATCAAGGCCATCGATCTTATGGCCGCCTGTGGGCGAGGACAGCGAATGGGTATATTCGCCGGATCGGGTGTCGGTAAATCGGTTACGATGGGTATGATCAGCCGCGGTTCCAACGCCGATGTCAATGTCATCGCGCTGGTGGGCGAACGGGGACGAGAGGTGAGAGAGTTTGTCGAAAAGGATCTCGGGCCGCAGGGTTTGAAAAATTCGGTGGTTGTCGCCGTGACCTCGGACCAGCCGGCCCTGGTAAGAATCAAGGGCGCTTCTGTCGCCACCGCCATTGCCGAATATTTCCGTGATCAGGGCATGAACGTGTTACTGCTCATGGATTCGCTGACCCGAATCGCCATCGCCCAGCGCGAAATCGGACTGGCCACCGGCGAACCGCCCGCCACCAAAGGCTTCACACCCTCGGTGTTCGCCATGCTGCCGCGCCTGCTGGAACGGGCCGGCAACAACGAAAAGGGTTCGATTACCGGCTTATACACCGTGCTCGTCGAGGGCGACGATTTCAACGAGCCGATCTCGGATACCGTCCGCTCGATTCTCGACGGCCACATCACGCTGTCGCGAAAACTGGCTTCGCTCAATCAGTATCCCGCGGTCGATTTCCTCGATTCGATCAGCCGCCTCATGGTTGAGGTGTGCGACAAGGATCATCTCGAACTGGCCGGGAAAGTGCGCGAGACGGTGGCTTCATACCGCGAAGCCGAGGACCTGATAAATATCGGCGCCTACGCCAAAGGCTCCTCGCCCAAAATCGATTATGCCATCGCCAAAATCGACGCCATCAACGAATGTTTCCGCCAGGGAATCCATGAAGAATGCCGTTTCGAAGACGCTCTGGCCGAACTGCACCGGATAATGGATGCCAACCCGATCGAGGAGGAAACCGATGAAAAAGTTTCGGTTTCGGCTGGAGCGAATCCTGCAGCTTAAATCCCACGCCGAAAAAGAAAAGCAGAAAAATTACGGACTCGCCGTGAGCAAGGTGGTCGATCAGCAAACCGCGCTGGCCGGGATCGATGATTCCCGGCGGTCCTTACAGGATACTCAGCGACAGCGGCTGAGCGGGGCGCTCGATACATCGATGATGTCGGTTTTTTCGAGATACTATCTCCTCCTGAAAAAAAAGGAAATAGGGGGGAGGGAACTGCTCAAGGCATACGAAAAAGAGCAGGAAAAAAAACGGATCGAACTGGTTGAAGCAACCAGAGAAAAAAAGACCTACGAAAAACTCAAAGAACGCAAATTCGAGGCATACAACAAAGAGACCGAACTGTCCATTCAAAAAGAGCAGGACGAAATGGCCTCGCAAATGCTCCAATATAAAAGAAGCTCCCGAGAATTATCGGGAGCCTCCGGATGATACGATGTAACATCGTACTCTGACCTTACTTCATTAAGGCCATTTTCTTACTCTGTCGGAAATCACCGGCATTAATCCGGTAAAAATACACGCCCGACGCTAGTGTTTGGCTCTGTTCACCTCTTCCGTCAAAGATTACCTCATGTGTTCCGGCCGGAAGATATGTATCCACCAGCGTTCGCACTTCCTGTCCCAGTATATTATAAATAGTTAACTGGACTTCCGATGCCTGCGGTAAATCGAATGAAATTCGTGTAACCGGATTGAACGGGTTGGGGACATTCTGTCCCAGCGCAAATTGAGTGGGGAGAATATCCGCCTCCATGTCGTCCACCGCCGTCGGTCTTTTTATCTCGACGTGACCCGGCCTGAAATACGGTGTGAAAGCCAGACTGCCGCCGTCGTCGGTCAAAACAAACTGGGTCGGCTGGACACCGGCATAGGTCACCGTGTCGATTATAACCGTCTCTTCAGTCGCCTCCGAGAATATATCGAACAGGATCCGCACCAGCGAACCGCTGCCCGGCTCCAGCGGCGCAGCTTCGCTGAAAACCAGATTTATCAGCAGTTCGCGGTCGTTCCGGCTCACCTGCTTGGTGAAAGCCGACTCACTGCGAGTTCCCGTATAAATAGTCGAATTATATATAAGGTTATCCGAGGAAACCTCCAGCGCGATATTTATCGCCGCCAGGTCCTCTTCGTTGTAGCCAAAAACATTTACCGCCACCGTCTGTCCGGCCACACCCGTAATCGTATCCACCCAGATCGAATCGGCGCTGGGCGGCGCATCCTGTATGGTAACCTCGCCCGGCACGACCAGCGGCACAATACCCTCGGTAGCGGATTTCGCGAAAATAGTCGATCTGAACTGACCCTGAACCATAGGCCAGATGGCATCCACGATCGGTGTAGAGATACCCCCGGCAACAGGCATCACCGTGAAATGCAATGTCCCCATCAAACCGTTACCGGGTTGAATGGTGTCATTGTTGAAATAATAATTCGGCGTGAATGCGAAATTCAGAAGATCATCTTTGTACTGAAAATAACTAATAAGTGGATCTTCGAAATTCTCCAGACGCCCGCCGATCAGCGAAAAAGAATCGATGACCAGATAATTCGTATCATAACTCATTACCACTTCAAGCCCGATCAGCTTCTCGTCATTGAAGAAATAAACCGGGACATCGCATTGACGACCGGGAAGACAGGACACTGTACCTATACGAAGCGTATCCGTTTCGCCCGGATCGACCTGGGCCGAAGCAGTCAGGGGCAATAATACTAATAGTACAAATAATTTCACAATTCGCATAACGTATTTCCTTTGGTGTAGCATCTTAGACAGCAAAAGTAATGCGAATCATTCACTTTTTTAATGTCTGAACCAAAAAATCACCCGGCACGTAGTAACCTAATATGTAACAACAAGTAATCTTTAGATAATATATGCGGCGGGATAATATTATGCAAGCGAAAAATTGTGTCGCTCGCGCTATGTGAAACGTCTTGCAATAGTGGATGAGAAATTCACTTAACATTTTCACATACCCTGCAGGATTTCGAAGACAACAGGATTAATACATTAATCAGATAGAATAAATGTTCTTGGAAACGGTTATCTGATGCAATCGGAAATATTTTCCGTAAAATAACTCCTCCCGCTACCGGCCCGGAACCCGGCCGGCAAATATATCTTATTACACTGCAACGTATTAACGCCGTGCAAAGGGCCGTTGTTCAACTTCGGCACAACCCTTGCTTATAGAATCATCGGAGTGCTATAATTATGATTAAAGGATTGTACAAATCAGCATCGGCGATGCTTCCACGCATCAAAAGGCAGGAGACAATCGCCAATAATCTGGCCAATGCTTCGACGCCCGGCTACAAAGGCGACCGGGTGTTTACAAAAGAGCTTTCCCGCGCCCAGGCCAAAAATATTCCGAAGCAGACCGACTGGCAGACACCGATGATCGACCAGGTTTATACCCGTTTCGAACAGGGTAATCTCGATCGCACCGGCAACGCCCTCGATCTCGCTCTCGAGGGACGCGGCTTCTTTGTTTTCCAGACCGAGGCGGGCGACAATGTTCTCTCCCGCGCCGGCAACCTGACTGTCAGCACCGAGGGTTACCTGATCAACCCGCAGGGAAACAAGCTTCTCGGTGACGGCGGCCCGATCAGTGTCGGCGGCGGTGAATTGTCCGTCTCCGAAACCGGGCGGGTCCAGGTCGATCAAACCGATGTCGCCGCCATCCAGGTGGTCGAGGTCGAGGATAATACGCAGTTGCAAAAGAACGGTCAGGGAGAGTTTCTCGTTCCCGATAACGTGGAAATCGCCCAGGCTGTCGAATACTCCATCCGGCAGGGCTATCTCGAATCATCCAATGTCGATGTGGTCAAGGAAATGGTCGATATGATCGTCTCCTACCGCAATTACGAGGCCGACGCCAAATCGGTGCAGGCCCAGGATGAATCGCTCGAGGCCCTCATCAACAATGTCGGACGGAGCATGTAGGAAACCAGCTAATGGAGTATAAGTCATGTTAAAAGCAATGCGAACCGCAGTCTCCGGTATGTCTGCCCAGCAGCTTAGCATCGACAACATTGCCAACAATTTGTCGAATGTGAATACCACCGGATTCAAACGGACCCGCGTGGAATTCCAGGATGTTCTTTACCAGAACTACCGCCAGGCCGGAACCGCCACCGCCGTCGGTGCCACCGTCCCGGTCAATCTCGATGTCGGCTACGGCACCAGGCCGGTCGCCACCGTCAGGGAATTCTCGGTCGGAGATTTCCAGAACACCGGTAACGCCATGGATATGGCCATCTCCGGCGACGGCTTCTTCCAGATTCAGATGCCGGACGGAACCGTCTCGTACACGCGCGACGGAGCCTTCAAAATTTCCGCCGACGGGCAGATCGTCAACGCCGACGGTTTCTTTCTTTATCCCGAAGTAACCATCCCCGAAGACGCCACCTCGATGTCGGTGTCGATCGACGGCGATGTTTCGGTTTTGCTGGTCGGCAACGACGAACCGCAGTCGATCGGTCAGCTCGAACTGGCCCGCTTTATCAACCCGGCCGGTTTGTCGGCCGTCGGACGCAACCTGTACAACCAGACCTCCGCGTCGGGATCGCCGATTCTCGGCACACCCACACAGGACGGTCTTGGTCGAATCGATCAGGGTTACCTGGAAATTTCGAATGTCAAGGTGGTCGATGAAATGGTTAACATGATCACCGCCCAGAGGGCCTACGAACTGAACTCGAAAGTTATCCAGACCAGCGAAGATATGCTGCAAATCTCGAATAATCTGAAACGATAGGGAAGACTTATGAATAAAGGCGGCATAATCACATTATTGATGACAGTCCTGCTGATGCTCGTCTCGATCGATGCCTCGGCGGACACCGATCTTGATCGGCTGTTATGCGACAAAATCGCCGCATACTATGATCTCGATCCGGTGAGTGTCGAAATAGAAATCCGTAAAAATAAAATCAGGGCGGATGAAAGTGATTATGACAGCCTTGAAGTCGTTCCCATGTCAAACTCCGAGCCGCGCGGGCTGGTGCCGTTCAAGGTCTCTCTTTTCAAGGCCGGCCGGCCGGTAACAAAGGCCCAGATAAGGGCAAGAATAAGCTGGTTCGAATATGCGCTGGTGACCACCGACGCCGTCAGGCGCCATGATATCGTCACCCTCGACAAATTTGGAATCGAAAAGGTGGAAACGACATACCTCACCGATAAAGTATTGAACTCGCCGGAACAGCTCAATGACCGGTGGGCCAGAAAAAATATAAAAAAGGGCCAGATCATCACAACCGCTCTGGTCGAGAAAATCCCCGCCGTCATCTCCGGGAAAAATATCGACATCATCTACAAAACCGAGGCCATGGAAATAAGCGCCGCGGGTGTCGCTCTCGAAGCCGGGTATGTCGGGGAAAAAATAAGAGTCAGAAACAGCCAATCCAGGAAGGTCATTGCCTGCACCATCATCGATGGAAAAACGGTGCAGGTGAATACACATTGAGGTGCATGACATGAAATTGAGAAGAATTATATTCCTGACCTTGATATTACTGCTGTTGCCGTTTACGCTTCGTGTCTGGTCGGGCGATTTCGGCCAGTCGCAGTCGTTGTTCACCGATATCAAGGCGGGTCAGGTGGGGGATATTTTAACCGTCCTGATTTATGAAAATTCGACGGCTTCCTCCAAATCGGAAATCAAAACCGAAAAAGACAGCGAGTCCTCGACATCGGGCGGACCCGGTGTGGGAAAACTCGACTTCATACCGCTTTTCGGCGCCGATGCCAAGAACTCGAACAGCTTCAACGGCAAGGGTGAAAATCTCCGCAACCAGAATCTGCGGGCCAAAATGTCGGTCACGGTGGTGGCCGTGAAAGACAACGGCGATCTGATCATTCGCGGCAGCCGCGCCATCGGTATTTCCAAGGACAAGGAAACCATGACGCTCACCGGCGTCGTGCGCCGGCGCGATGTTTCCGCCGAGAACACCATCGAATCATACAAAATCGCCGATGCCGAGATAACCTATACCGGCAAGGGCGCCGCCAATACCGGCAGCCGTCCCGGTATAGTAATGCGCTTTCTTAACTGGCTGTTTTAGGAGGGGATATGCGATCGATTTTTAACAGCTCGATTTCGATGCCGACCCTGCTGGTCTGGCTCCTGACGCTGGTCTTGCAGTTCTATTCACCGGCCGACGCCGGTGCGCGCATCAAGGATATCGCCCGTATGAACACCGAAAGCGAAACCGATCTTATCGGCTACGGTTTGATTATCGGGCTCGACGGTTCCGGCGACAGCAAAAGCGTCCCGTTCACCCGCCAGTCGCTGGCCAATATGATGGAGAGGATGGGGATGACGGTCGATGCCGATCAACTGAAAATCAAAAACGCCGCCGCCGTTATCGTTACGGCGCGGATTTCATCGAATAATCGGGTCGGCGATCGGACCGATGTCACCGTATCATCTGTAGGCGATGCCTCCTCGTTGCAGGGTGGAACGCTGTTGATGACGCCGCTCTCGACGGCGGCAGGCGATGTTTATGCCACCGCCCAGGGACCCGTCTCGATCGGCGGTTTCAATGTCCAGGTCGATGAGGGTAATAAAATTGTCAACAACTATACACTTGTCGGCAGGGTTCCCGGCGGGGCCAAAATTACCCGCCGCATGGAGAAACAGTCGCTCTCAAATGATATCCTGATCACCCTGCGTACCCCCGATTATGCCACCGCCGCGGCGGTGACCAGTAAAATTAACGTAAAATACGGCCTGACCGCATTTACCGAAGACGCCTCGACCATCCGCGTGGTCGTTCCGGATTCGCTGGCCTATGCCAACGAGCGAGGCGAGTTTATCGCCGATATTGGCCGGCTGAAAGTCACCCCCGATCAGGCCGCGCGGGTCGTTATCAACGAACGGACCGGGACTATTGTCGCCGGCAATAATGTTTCCATTGCGCCGGTGGCCATCGCCCACGGCAATATAAATGTAAATATCAGGTCACATCCGATTATATCCCAGCCGGAGGCCTTCTCGAACGGGGAGACCGTCACCACCGCCGAGTACCAGCTGGCTGTGGACAGCGAAAAGGCGCGGGTCATTCATTTCCATGAAACGGTGGCCCTGGCCGATGTGGCCGAAGCGCTTAATTCGATCGGCGCCGCCCCGCGTGATATAATCGCGATATTCGAAGCCATGAAACAGGCCGGAGCGCTGAGAGCGGAACTGGTTATTATCTGATGATATGAACATAAACAGTGTCACATACAGCCTTGATCGTGCCGCCGATCAGAATGTCAAACTCGATCGGAGTAACGATCTGGAATCCGAAAAGAAGCGCCTCTTTAAGGCCGCCAAAGATATGGAGTCGCTCTTTCTTTATCAGATTCTCAAGGCGATGCGAAGCGCCATTCCCAAGAATGAGGATGAAGACGGTTTCGGTATGGGCGGGGGTATGGGAAAAGATATTTATACCCAGATGTTCGACCAGGAACTGGCCGCCAAAATGGCCGGGATCGGCGACCGGAGTATCGCCGCCACCATATACCGGTCGATGGAGAAAACGCTTATCGGACGTTTAGGGGCCGAAAACGGTGACGAAAAAGCAAATAACACCATAATTCCGCAGAGAAATTATATCGATGTCAAACAGGAAGACATCCAAACGACACGGCCGCTCGGACCGGCGTCGTCAGTGAATGAAAATAAAGAAGATAGTACCGGCTATGACCGGCTGATAGAGAAAACCGCGAAAAAATATAACCTGAATCCCGAATTGATAAAGTCGGTCGTTATGACCGAATCGGCCGGCGATCCCGAAGCGGTGTCGCCCGCCGGGGCCAAGGGCCTGATGCAGCTTACCGATTCGACCGCCGCCGAGATGGGCGTCGGGAATGTTTTCGATCCGGCCCAGAATATCGAGGGCGGAACCAAATACCTGAAACAGATGGTGGACCGTTTCGGCGATCTGGACAAGGCGCTGGCGGCATACAACGCCGGGCCGTCGCGGGTGGAAAAATACGACGGTATCCCGCCGTATCCCGAAACGCAGAACTATGTAAAAAATGTTATCGACACGGCCGGAAGCAAGCAAATCTTTTACGAGTAACCTGAGGGACTAAAGAGAAAAAATAAGATGCCGAAAGAAAATAATGAAAATAGTTCAAATTCTGAACTGGTAAGAGAGCTGATTATCACTCTCGAGAAGGAGGCTTCTCTTTTTGAAACGTTCCTGGAACTGCTGGAGGAGCAACAGCGGGCGCTGGTGAAAAACGATATCGCCCTGCTCAACAACGTCACCGAACAGCAGCGGGAAAAACTGATCGAAACGGGTAATCTGGCTCGAAAAAGAGAAACTATTATCAGCAGGCTGACATCGGATGGAAACCTGGCCGACGACCTTACTATCTCAAAGCTGATTGCCTCGGTTTCACCCGGGCAGGCCAATATGCTGGAGACAATTAGGGAGACAATTCTTGACCTGAACGAAAAAATTATCAAGACACGATCTCAGAACGAGATGCTGATAAATCGTTCGCGCGAGAATATTGTCAAAACAATGGAACTGTTAGGGCGGTTTAAAGTGCCCAAAAATAATTACAGCGGCGAAGGCGGTCTCAAGAACGCTCAGGTCAATATCGCCGTGGATCGGAGAGCCTGATGGCCGGTTTATTTGACGGATTGGAACTGGGTAAACGGGCCCTGTCGACACATCAGTTATGGCTGAACACCATCGGCCACAATGTCGCCAATGCCAACTCTCCCGGGTATACCCGGCAGCGTGTCAATACCACTACGACAACGCCGTACGAAAGCGGCTTCGGGCCGGTCGGAACCGGCGTCACCGCCACCGATATCAACCAGGTTCGGGATCTTTTCCTGACCCAGCAGTACCGGCAGGAGAGCCAGTCGCTGGGGCAGTGGACCTCGATGGAAAAAGCCATGACCCAGGTCGAATCACTTTTCGCCGAACCGAACACCGAATCGCTCAGCGATCAGCTCGATCAATTCTGGAACGCATGGTCCGAACTGGGCAATAATCCCGAATCATCGGCGGCGCGTTCGGGCCTGGTCCAGCAGACCAAAATGATGACCAACACCTTTCATCGGCTGTACACACAAATTAGCGATCTGCGAAAATCGGTCGATTCCGAAATAGATCTGGCCGTCCAGCAGGTCAACCAGATAAGCAGTGAGGTGGCCTCGCTCAATCAGCAAATCGCCCGCACCGAACTGGGCGGCGATCATGCCAACGATTTGCGCGACAAGCGTGATCTGCTAATCGACAATCTGGCGCAACTGGTCAATGTCAATGTTGCCGAACAGGACAACGGGACCGCTACCGTCTATATCGGCTCGCTGGCCGTTGTTGACGGCGATGCCTCGTTTGCCATCGGCACCTACAAAGCCGGCGGTGGCGCCATGGCCGTCAGTGATATTGTCTGGGAAGGCAGCACCAAGGAGATAAAAGTGGAGAGCGGACAGCTCAAGGGGCTGATCGAGATGAGGGATAACACCATCCCGGATTATCTCCAGTCGCTCGACGATCTGGCCGGGGCCCTTATCGAAAATGTGAACAATACGCATCGATCCGGTTACGGCCTCGACGGCAGCACCGGGATTGATTTTTTTGATCCGAATTACACTTCGGCAGGCGATTTTAAGCTGTCGGATAGCATAGAAAACAATAACAACCGCATTGCGGCATCAACATCGGGAGAGGTAGGTGATAACACAAACGCGCTGGCTATTTCGGACCTGAGAAACGCGAAACTTCTGTCTCGCGGCTCCACCACCGTCAGCGACTTCTATAGCGGACTGATGGGTAAAGTCGGTATCGAGGCCGGCACGGCCAGAAGCTCGAAAGAAAACTATGAACTGCTGGTGACACAGACCGAAAATTCGCGCCAGTCGATTCAGGGTGTTTCTCTCGACGAGGAAATGACGAATATGATAAAATACCAACAGGCGTACGACGCGGCGGCAAGAGTCATTACTGTCATGGATGAGGCGCTGAGTACGGTTATCCACGGAATGGGTATCGTTGGTAGATAATAATTGCAATATAAACAGACAGCATTAGGCCACGGAGGGTATCGTGTTAATACTGACAAGGAAGTTGGGTGAGTCGATTACAATCGGCGACGACATCAAAATTACCGTTCTCGGCGTCTTCGGGCGCCAGGTGAGAATCGGTATCGAGGCGCCGTCGAAAGTGGTCGTCCATCGCGAGGAAATTTATGTCAAAATACAGCAGGAAAATCGCAAAGCCGCCAAATCGGTCAAGAGTGACCTGGCCAACGTGATGAAAATGCTGAAGGGTAAAATTGTCGGCGGTGATGATACCAAAAAAGGAAAATCACCCGACATTAAATACAAAAACTCAAACCGCAAACCAAACCGGGATCACAATAACAGAAAAAATACAGAGTGAGAAAAATGTTCTGGAGCAAAAAGAAAAAAGACGAAAGCATCACCGACCCCGTTACGCGATACGGCAAAATGATCAGAAACAGCCGGGCCGGAAAAAAGGGAGCCGCCAAATTGAACAAAATAACCAATAAAATTTTGCCTCGCGGTTGTGATAAAGGATTTGTCTATTACGAGGAATAAGATGTCATGAGAGTCACCAACAAAATGGTCAACGATACCGTCCTGATGAATCTCAACAGGTCGTTGACGAGGTATATGGCGCTGGAAGAAAGCATGTCCTCGGGACGCCGGATAAATAAACCGTCCGACGATCCGATCGGCACCCAGAAGGACCTCAATTATCGTACCGTCCTTTCCAATATCGAACAGTACCAGAGCAATATCTCAAATGCCCACAATATTCTCTCGACATACGACAATACTCTGGGTGATATGGCCGACATCGTATCGTCGGCGATGGAACTGGCCGTCTCGATGTCCAATGATACATTCGACGAAAACGCCCGCCAATCGGCCGCCAACGAGGCCCAGTCGCTGTTCGACCAGTTGATCGCGATGGCCAACACAAAAGTCGACAGCCGATACATTTTCTCCGGCTATAAAACCGACACGGAATCTTTCCTGGTCGGCCCCGGGGGTGTCAACTATATGGGCGACAACGGACTGATCGCCGCGGAAATCGAGGCCGGCACCAGGGTAGGCGTCAATCTCATCGGCGCCGATGTCTTCATGCAACGGCTTTCTCCGCTCGGCGAAAATGCCGATCTCGCCGCAGGTATCGAGGGTACCACCCTCCTCAGCGAGCTTAATCTCGGCGAGGGCGTCGATCTCTCGGTCGGCACCTTCCGCGTTACCGACAACAACGCCGCCATCGATGTCACCGTCGATATCACCGGCGCCGTGACCGTCGATGACGCCGTCACCATGATTAACAACCAGTTGAGCGCCGCCGGAATCACAAATTTGACCGTCGGTATCGGCGACGAAGGCAACAATCTCCGCTGGGAAGCGGTCGATAACGACCTGATAACGAATGACACGCCGCTCTCGAATCTCAACAACGGGGCCGGTGTCGATCTCGCTACCGGAAAATTACTCATACATACCGATGACGACGCGATTAATTTCGGTGTCGATCTCTCCTCGGCCGAAAATATCGGGGATGTCGTCACCGCCATAAATAACTCCCTCGCGGCCGAAGGCGTCGCCAATGTGACCGCCTCCATCAATGCCGCCGGGACCGGTATCGACATTGTCGATAGCAACGGAACCCCGCTCGGGTTACGTATTGACGAATTCTCCGAAACCGGCACCACCGCCTCGGATCTGGGCCTGCTCGGAGCCGTCAACCCGACCCTCAACGGGGGGGACCTGAATCCGAAACTCGATTTCACCGTGGCCGAAGCGGCCGCCGGTCAGACCACCGGCGCCGATCTCGGCATACTGGGAGACTTCTCGCTGGCCATGTCGGGGGAGAGCCTGCAACCGGTTCTGACCGAAAGCACGCCGCTTTCGATGCTCGAAAACGGGATGGGTGTGGAACTGGGCCAGGTGAAAATATCCAGCGGCAGCCAGTACATATATCTCGATCTGGGTAACTCGGCTTACACCACCGTCGGCGACCTGATCGATGCTTTCAACAACTGCGGTTTCGATATCACCGCCTCCATCAACGGGGCCGGCACCGGAATACAGGTTTTACCCAACTCGAACGCCGGCACCTTCAAGATCGAGGAGGTGGGCAATAGCCGGACCGCTCATGATATGGATATTTTCGGATCATCCGATATGCTCGGATCGATGATGGTCCTGATCGATGCCCTTCGAAACGACGACCGCGAAGTTGTCGGACAGATTATTGGAAATCTCGAGGAAAGCCACCAGCAATTACTCAACCAGCGCGCCTCCGTCGGCTCCAAGGTCATACGGCTGGAAACGACCAACTCGCGCCTGACCGATCTCGAGTTTAATTATACAAAATTGTTAAGCGAAGTCGAGGATGCCGATTTGACACAGCTTGTAACGGATTTGGCCATGCAGGAAAACAGCTACCAGTCTGCATTGATTGCCGCATCCAAAATTATACAACCGTCATTGCTGGACTTTTTGGTATAGAAGATACTTTTACAGAGGAAGTATAGATGAACATTACGACGTTAAGATTCGGAGAACTGGAAATTCCGGACGACAAAATCATCAGAATGTCGAAACCTGTCCTGGGTTTCGAAAATCTGAAACGATATTGCCTGATCGAACGTGAGGACTGCGAACCGTTCCTGTGGTATCAGTCCATTGACGATCCCGCGGCCGCCTTTCCGGTTGTCAACCCGTTGCTTTTCTGCCCCGATTACAGGATTGAGGTCAATCCGAAGGAAATCGAGGAGTTGAAAATCAAGGACCTGAAAGCGGTCGAAACATATGCTATTGCGACTATCCCGACCGACCCGGCCGATATGTCACTCAACCTGCAGGGCCCCATCCTTATCAATACCGAAAACGGTCTGGCCAAGCAGTTGGTGCTGGTAAATTCCGGCTATGATGTGAAGTACTATGTCATGAAAGGCGATACCGAACCGGTCGATACGAAACGGCGCGAGACGGTAGCATCAGTGTAGAAAAATGTCAGGCAAAAAAAACAAAAGCTCCCGCAGGAAAACGACCGGGAAACAGGCGACATCCGCTCAGGATAAAAATCGTAAGACCAATCCGTCGAACGATGAAATTGAACTAATGCTGACGCGGGCGGAACGGCTTTATGGTCGGAAAAAACTCGACCGCGCGGCCGAAACGCTCAATGATGTCATTCCCCGGCTCGATGACAAAGCGACGCTCCTGAGAGCGTATCGCCTGCTGGCTTTTGTCGCGGCCAATATGGAAAAATTATCCGAGGCCGAAAGCGCCGCCATGAAGGCGCTCGAGATCGACCCCGACGATCGCGATTGTCACTTCGCCCTTAGTTACATATTCGCTCATTACAAAGATTATGACAAATGCCGTCGATACGGCGAAAAATTCCTGCGGCTGTATGACGAGAAAAAAACCGACAGCGCCGGGGAGAACAGCCTCGCCGACGATTATCTGCACCTGTTGCATAATTACCTGGGGCTTGCATGGCAGGCCGCGGACCAACCAGAGGCGGCGATAAAATCGTTCCGGCGGGCAATAAAAATCAACAAAACCTACAATCATCCCTACCTGAATCTGGCCACCCTCTATCAGCGGCGCAAAGAATACGACCTCGCCGCCGGGGTCATCGAGGAAGGGTTGAAAAAGTGCTCGCAGGTGCAGGAACTTCGTATTTTGAAAAATGCCCTGCAGTGCAAGGCGACCATTTCCGCCTGTATGATGGTCAAAAACGAGGAAGAACTTCTACCCGGATGTCTCAAATCGATTCGAAGCTGGGTCGATGAAATTATTGTCGTCGACACCGGTTCCACCGACAGTACGATCGAAATCGCACGTTCATACGGCGCCCAAGTATTCGAACAGGAATGGAGTAAGGATTTTTCCAAACACCGCAATTATTCCATCTCGAAAGCGACCTCCGACTGGGTGTTTATTATCGATGCCGATGAGGAATTTGTCGAGGATGATCTGGCCGATTTGCGAAAAGCGGTCAATCAGGAAAAATACAGAATAATTTCAATGTCGGTTCTGAACATGAACCCGAAAACGGGGGAATACACCTCGTTTCTTCCCTCGCCGAGGCTTTTTCGCCGTGACGCCGGTTTCAAATACGAAGGTATAGTCCATAATCAACTGCGTTTCCCCGAAAACGAACCGATTTTGCGTGTCCGAAGCAGAATCAAACATTACGGTTACAATCTCTCCGAGGATAAAAAACGGCAGAAAATCGCCCGTTCGCGCGAACTGCTCGAAAAACAATTGATCGACCGACCGGATGATCCCTTTGTCCATTTCAATTATGCCCAGTTGTTGCGCGGTATCACCGCCAAGCCGGACAGGGAACTGGCCGACCTGATATTGAAACATGCCGCCAGGGCGGTAGAGCTGAGCGATCCCGACGACCGCGCTGTTCTGCCTCTTTACCTGCAGGGTCTGCATCAGCAGGCCACGACCAATATCGCACTCGGCAATTATCAGGAGGCGGTCGAATTGTGCCGCCGGGCGCTGGAGATCAAGCCGGATTATCTCGACGCCCTTTACACTATAGGTGAAGCCTGCGGGCGGATGAACCGGTATGATGAAAGCGAAAAATATTTCAATGAATACCTGATAAGACAAAAAGTTTACGATCCCGGGAATGAGGATCTGAGCATTATTATGCTCTATGGTTTCATGCGTCACCGTGCCTATTATTCGCTCGGTTTACTGCATCAGATCAGGGGAAACCTGGGCGGGGCCGAAAAATATTACATGATGGCTCTCGACGAGCAGGATCCCTGTCTCGACACATATTTACGTCTGGCCGATGTTTATCTCAGGCGGGAAGAGGCCGAAAAGGCGCTGGAATATATCGAGAAAGAGTTATCCTTCAAGCCGGCCTCGGATATGGCCAATCTGTATAAGTCCCGATATTATGCCCTTGCGGGCAATGAAGCCGAGGCGGGAAGATTCCTCGATCGTGCTGTGGAACTGACCGACGGCAACGCCGACGTATATGAAATGGGCGCCGTATTCCGCGCCAACCGGGGTGAATACGACCGCGCAGCAAAACTTTTCGAACTGCTGGTGCAGGCCAGACCGGATTATCCGGAAGCGCGGCGCCTGCTGGCCAAAAATTACTTCGATATGACCGATTTCAATGCCGCCGTCGCCGCCTATGAAAAATATCTCGAGCTGGTTCCGGACGATGCCGAGACTTACAATGATCTGGCCAACTGCTATTTCAGGGTGGGGGATTATGAAAATGCCGAGAAGTATTATGCCGTCTCGCTGAATATCAACGAAAATCTCGCCGCCGTATATCGCAATCTGGGTCTGACACGTTTGCGGATGAACAAACTGCAGGAAGCTTTACCGTTGCTCGAAAACTACATTAAAATATCTCCCGAGGACATCGAAATAAATCTCGCGGTCGGCAGTATCTATAAACAGCTCAACAGGTTCACAGAGGCTCTTCCTCACTTCGAAAAATACCTGATGGACTCGCCGAACAATATCGAAGCGCTTTTCAATATCTCCGAATGTTATTTTAATCTGGGCTATGCCGAATCGGCGGCCATCGGATATTTACAGGTTTTGAAAATAAACCCGGATTTTCAACCGGCCAAAAACCGTCTTGCCGAAATACAGAACACGAAGACTCCTGCTTAAGTTGTTGAAATACAACAAGAATTCTTTGGCGGGCGGAATTCTTATGTGTAAAGTTTTCTTCAAATATGCCGATTTAATAAGCAAAATGATTATAACAAATAAAACTGCTAAATTGAATGTTTAACCCACAGGGGAGGTGAAGTATAAGAATAATTCCAACTATCTCTTTCATTTAATAGGAATTAAGTGACATCGGATGTGTGCCCGCTTTGGGCAATTACGTTTGTTAGGGGTAAGGAAATCCCAAACAATATTCAAGGAGGAAAATACGGATGTCACTTCGTATCAACAACAACATTGCTGCGATTGACGCTCAGCGAAATCTGAGCAACACGACTAACAGCCTCAACTCATCCATGGAGAAGCTGTCGTCGGGTTTTCGGATTAATCGGGCTGCCGACGATCCGGCCGGTCTGGTTATTTCCGAGCAGTTCAGGGCTCAGATCGCCGGAATGAACCAGGCGATCGAAAACTCTGAAAGCTCAATCAACATGATCCAGACGGCTGAAGGCGCTCTCAACGAAATCAACAACCTGCTGGTTTCCATGAGAGAATTGGCCATTCACGCCGCCAACGAAGGCTTCAACGATACCGCTCAGCTCGAAGCCGATCAGGCAGAAATTAACAACGCGATCCAGACAATTGATAGAATAGCTGCCAATACACAGTTCGGAACCAAGAAACTGCTTGATGGCACCAAGGCCAATGTGGCCACCATCACCAGTTCCAACAGCGCCGGAATCACCATTCAGGAAAGCGGCCTGACCACGGGTCAGCATTCGATCACCGCCACCAAGACGGCCGATGCCACCGCTTCGCTGAATATCACCTCACTCGGCGTTTCTCTTGACAGCACCGTCACACCGTACAACCTGACCGAAGGGATTCACAATCTCGACGTTATTCAGGCTTCCGCCGGTGCCGCCAAGACTTCCGACTCTATCAATGTCCTGGATGCCTGGGGTAACGGTCTCGAATTCGCCGCGGCCGCCACTTCGGCCCAGCTGACTTCGGCCGCCGCTCTTACGGCCGCCGCCACTGCCGGAGAGGCCGGCACCTATACCGTTAGACTGAATTATCAGGAAAATGGTACAGCCGTCACCGGTTGGCAGACGCTTAGCGTCGATGTCACCGATACCATGACCCGGGCGGAAGCCGCCTCGGCCTGGAACGATGCCATCAACAATAACACTTCGCTCGCCGGTCGCGTCGAAGCAGTATTGTCCGCCGGTAATGAACTGGTCTTCCGCAGCGTCAATTCCGGCGCCGGATATTCAGTGGCCGTCGAAGGTTCCAGCACCGACGCCACCGATACCTGGTTCTCGTTTGCCGATGCCGACTCGCGCGGCGCCTCGGCCAACCAGATTCGCTTCGATATCGATGTGGCCAAGTCGGCCTCCTCGATTTCCGCGACAGTCGCCATAACCGCCGGAACCTACACTTCGGTCGATGCGCTGGCCACCCAGCTCGAAACCGATCTGGCCGGTAGTTTCGGCACCGCCGCCACCGGCGTTAACAACATTTCCGTTTCCACCGTGGGCGACAACCAGATCGGCTTCACCCTGATGGATGAAGGTTCCGATTATTCGATCCAGCTCCTGGCCACCTCGACCGACGATAACGGCGCCGCCCGTGCCGCTCTCGGTATGTCGCTCGACACGGTTGCCAATCAGGGCACCGATGCGTTGATCGGTTTTGACAACTATACCAACACCATCAGCGCCGTCAATTACAATTCGACGCAGAATGTCGTCCTGGCCAACAAGGCCGAGGGGACAACCGGTCGCGCCACCGTCGGTTTCACGGTTGCCACCGCCAACCAGGGTATCAACCTTGGTAATATGCTGCTCGATGCCACCGCGGCACAGTTTGACGTTCGCCTCGATTCCGGTCCCTCTACCGCGGTAACCGCCGGTGTCGATACTTTTGTCTATAACGCCGACCGCACCGAGTCGCTGGAAGTCAGCATTGGCCTGACCTCCAACGGCGGCAGCGAAACCATCAGCAATACCGACCAGTCGCTCGTTTTCCAGATCGGCGCAAATGTCGGTCAGACCGCCAAAATCGGTCTCTCCAGCATGGCCGCGTCGTCGCTCGGAAAGGGCCTTGCCGGTAACATGTTCACGTCACTGGCCGGAATCGACGTGACAACTGTTGAAGGCGCCCAGGATTCGCAGTCCGTTATCGATTCTGCCATCGATCAGGTCTCGACGATTCGTGGAACGCTCGGTAGCTTCCAGAAAAACACTCTGGAATCCAACCTGAGCAACCTCCGAATCGCCTCGCAGAACCTCCAGGCGTCCGAATCGACCATTCGCGATACCGATATGGCCGAAGAGATGTCCACCTTCGTCAAGAATCAGGTCCTGCTCCAGGCCGGTACAGCCATGCTGTCACAGGCCAACCAGGTCCCGCAGGTGGTTCTGTCTCTCTTTAGCTAATTCGTTATATTTTCTTTTGGGCCCCGCTTCGAAGCGGGGCCTTTTTTTATTGATATTATTGACAGTTTCGAGAACCGGAATCGATTTTCCACATTGCCGCCCAAAAACTTATGAAATTCCAACTGAAAAAAATCGCAAATATTCCGATAAAATATACAGAACCGAAATGCCGCCCAAATGCGGAATAAACCGGCAGGAAAACCGTGCCCGGATGATTGCCGATGCATATATCCGGATGCATTTGACTTATAGGAGGAGATATGTCGGGTACACAGACTATCGAGGGAATCTCATCGGGACTTGATATAACATCGATGGTCGATGCCATCATGTCATACGAGAGATACCCCATTACAGTCTATGAACAGGATAAAGAGTTCAAGACACAGCAGGTGGCCGCCTACCAGGCCGTCCTGGCAAAATTTATTTCTCTGCAGAGCCAGGTCGCCCTCATGAAAAAAGAATCATCGTACAACCAGGCCGCCATAAATATTTCCGACGATACCGTCCTGTCCGCCTCCGCCGCCGACCGCGTCACCCCCGGAACATACAATATCAATGTTATCTCGCTGGCCCGCAATCACCAGCTGGCCTCGCGGGGGGTCGAAGACGCCACCACCGATATTCTCGGAACCGGAACGATACAGATCGGGGTGGGAGAGGCCGGCCTGACGACCATAAATATCGACTCCGAAAACAACAGCCTCATCGCCGTCAAAGACGCCATCAACGAGGCCAATGTCGGTGTGACAGCATCCATCATCAATGACGGCACCGCCTCCAACGCCTATCGGCTCCTCCTCGTTGCCGACGATACCGGCGCCGCTAACACCATTAACATCACGACAAATTTATCCGGTGGTGTCGATCTCGATTTCGAAACCAGCTCCTTCGATAATCCGGAGATGATCAGGACATCGTCCTCGACCACCTCGACCGTATCGCTCGGATCGACCGCCTCGTACGGCGGCGCTCAGAACAAAATATACACTTTCACGGTGCAGGGTAACGGCACCCAGTCGGTCGGCTCGGATATCATCACCCTCGAGTGGTCCGATGGTACCAACACGGGCACCGTCCTGGTCACCCAGGCCGACACCGAAATCGAACTCACGGGCGACGGCTCCGACGGGCTAAAAATCGCCTTCTCATACGGCGAACTGACCGCCGGCGACACTTTTCAGGTCGAGACTTTCTCGCCGCTTCTCCAGAATGCAAGCGATGCGCGAATCTCGGTCGGCGGCGACGGTTCCGACGGCGGCTCGCCCATCGTCATAAGTTCCGACAGCAATCATTTCGAGGATGTCATTCCCGGCATCGCTCTCGATGTCAATAAAACCACCGAACCCGGCGAAAGCATCACCATCTCGACCGACATAGATACCGCCGCCATAAAGACCATGGTTACCGACCTGGTCGATAAATATAACGATGTCATGGAATTTATCGACGAGCAGTTTACCTACGATTCCGAAACCTCCGAATCGGGCGTCCTCTTCGCCGAGTATTCACTGCAGGTTATGCAGTCGAGTCTGAGATCGGCCGCGACCTCGATTATCGACGGCCTCCAGGGAGAAATTTCCTCTCTCTCGGCCATCGGCATCCGCACCGGCGCCGACGGGCAACTCGATATCGTCAATTCGGCCACCCTGACCGATGCCATCGAAAACGATTATGACAATTTTGTCGATCTCTTTATCGACTCCGGCGACTCCTCGACACAGTACGTCGAGTTCCTGTCCGCCACCGAAAATACCCTGGCCGGACAGGATTATGAAGTGGTCATCACCCGTGCCGCCTCCAGAGGCTACTATCAGGGCGCGGCCATCAATGACCCGGCCTCGTCGCCTATAACACTCGACAGCAGCAACAATGTCGTCAAATTCAAGGTCAACGGACTGGTCTCCGAGGAACTGATTCTCACCGAGGGAACATACAGATCCGGCAACGCCATAGCGCGCGAAATTCAGACGAAAATCGACAATGACGAGCGGCTTCAAAATAGTGACATTACCGTCGAATGGGTGCAACTGCCCGACTCCGGCTATCTCAAAATAACGGGCGGTACCTACGGCGCCAATTCGCAGGTTCGTATCGAAACCGGGATCGCCAACAACGCCTATAATATTCTCGGCCTGTCCGGGGGCGTCGTTCATGCCGGTCAGGATGTCGCAGGGACCATCAACGGCGAAAGCGCCACCGGCAAGGGGCGGATCCTCACCGGTGATGAAGATAACGCCACCACCGACGGCCTCAAACTTGAAATTAAATATTCCGAGAACCAGATTCTTTACGGTTCGGCCTCGGCCACGATCTCTTATTCGCAGGGTCTCGGAGCAAAACTATACAACACTCTTGAAAATACGACCAAGAGCATCGACGGATCGATCGCACGGCGGACATCGGCTCTCAACAATCAAATCGGAGAAATTAACGAACAAATAGATGATTTCGAGGAATGGCTGGCCATACGCCGCGAATCGCTTTATGAACAGTTCCTGAATATGGAATCTCTGATGTCGCAATATCAATCGGAAGGTACATATCTGGAACAGCAACTGGCCGGCATCAATGATAACTGGAGTCAAATAAAGGGAAACTAAGTGAATAAAAAACTGGCAGATTATCAGGCCGCCGATACACTCGGCAAATCATCGGTCGAACTGGTTGTCAAAGTTTACGATGGAGCCGTCGGCAGTCTGAAACAGGCCGCGCAAGCCTATAGAGACGAAAACACCGAAAAGGGGTACGAACTGATCGAGAAAGCCAAACGCTTTGTCGTTCACCTGTATACGACACTGGATATGGACAAGGGGGGAGAGGTCTCCCAGAATCTCTCGAAACTTTATGTCTATGTCATTGAAAAATTGAACATAGTCCAGGCCACCAAGGACCTGTCGTTAATAGAAAACTGCATTAAAGTGCTAAGCAATGTCCGCGAGGGCTGGGGAGAACTGGCGAAACAGGCAAAACAACCCGACCATACGGCCGGTCAAACCGACTCCGAACCGAAACCGGCCCGCGGAGTTTCATTTTCGATTTAATGAGGCGTAAAACATGGAATTCAATCAAATCACCCAACTGGAGCGTGAACTTATTTTTGTCCTGAAAGAAGAGTATTCTTTTTATCAGTCCCTTTATATCCTGATCGATAAACAGAAGGATATGGTCAAATACGAACGGGACGAAAAACTGCTGGATCTCTACACCGAAATCGAAAGGTGTCACCAGAGAATAGAGCAGTCGGAAAGTAAAATATCCGCCCTGAAAGAAAAAAATCCGAAAATGTTTCATATTGCCTCGGCCGCTCCTGAAGTCAAAAAACTGGTCAACAGTATCGTTACCATGGTCAAGAAAAGCATCGGACTGGTTCAGGAGAACGAGGAATACCTGCGGGGACGGCATTCGCGCCTCAAAACCGAACTGCGCGAACTGAAAAACAGTCAGCAAATATTGAAATATCTGAGGGACAGCGAGCCGGCGCCCCAGTTCGTGGACGGCAAAAACTGATCGTGCCGTCACCCGGATATGACAACATCGAATAAATATGTACGATATATAATAAAGGTACGAGGTAAACCATGACGACAACAACCGCGGTTTCATCGCTCGAAAACAGGCTGAAACAGATTATCGGCAATATCAGAAATCTGCCGACGCCGCCCATTGTCTTCGAGCAGATACAGAAAATTCTCAATAATCCCGAAACATCGGTCGCTGATGTTGCCGCCATTCTCTCCGAGGACCCGGCCATGTCGGTGAAGGTGCTCAAACTGACCAACTCCGCTTTCTATGGGCTTTCGCGGGAAATCGACTCGGTCAATCATGCCGTCATGATTATCGGGCTCGAAGCGGTCAAAAATCTCGTCCTCTCCGCCTCGGTTTTGAGTATGTTCAAGGCCAACAAGGGCAATAAGGAATATCACGAAAAATTCTGGAGACATTCGCTTTCCACCGCCCTGGCCGCGCGCGTCATAGCCAAGGATTTCCACGGCGGAAAAACCTTCAATCCCGATCCCGCTTTCTCCACCGGTCTGATTCACGATATCGGAAAAATGGTTATATGTTGCTTTATGCCCAAAGAGCATGAGCAGGTTATGGAATATCTGGACGAGCATAAAGAAACCACCGAAATGGAGGCCGAAATTATTACCATGGGCTTTAATCACGCTCAGCTTGGACGCCAGCTGGCCACGACCTGGAAATTGCCCGACCGGCTTGCCGATGCCATCGGCTATCACCACTCTCCGGCTATGGAAAATCAGAGCGATAATTTCGCCTATCTGATCAATCTGGCCAATTATGTTTCGCATAACGGCCTGCCGGTTGACAAAGAAATACTCTCCCGGGCCAAACTCGATCCGGAGACGGAGAAATTCTTCGGCACCGATGATGATTATATCGAACGGCTGAAGGCGCGCCTGATCGACGAATACATGAAGGCCGAAACATTCATGAAAATCGCCGGCCTCGAATAAATCATGTGGATATAATAAATTAAGGCGGCCGGTTCATACCGGCCGTTTTTATGAGTAATACTCCGAAAAATCACGACAATATTACCCATCTCTTCGCTTATTTTATTATACCACAATAAATTGCCTTGACAAATGGGAATAATCCTGCATTTTATTCCGTTTGCAACTGAGTATGAGAGTATATGGACTTAGCACTTTTTGACTACGAGTTGCCGGAAGGGCGCATTGCCTATTATCCGGCCAGACAACGCGACCTGTCGCGCCTGATGACACTCAACCGGGATACCGGCGAGATAATTCAGGGCAAGTTTCCCGATGTCGTTAACCATATGAACGAGGGTGACGCTCTCGTCGTTAACAACACCCGCGTCCTCAAGGCCCGCCTTTTTGTCCGTCGTGAAACCGGCGGCAAAGTCGAAATCTTCCTGCTCGAAGAGGTCGAACATGAGGGTATGAATTGCTGGGAGGTTCTTACGCACCCCACCAGGCGGATAAAAGAAGGAGAAATATTATACCTCGATTCCGAATCGACCATCGAAATCGTAAAAAAACTCCCGACCGGAAAATCCCTTATAAAATTCAAAAACCGGGCCGAAGCCGATCGTTTTATCGACAAATTCGGACATATACCGCTCCCGATTTATATCCATCGGCCCGATGAAAAAAGAGACGAAAAACGCTACCAGACCATTTTTGCCGAAACGGGCAAGACCAAAGCTGTCGCCGCCCCGACCGCCGGTCTGCATTTTTCCAACCGGACAATGGGTCGCATCAAGAAAAAAGGTATCGAGGTTATTCCCATCACTTTGCATGTCGGTTACGGCACTTTCAAGACGGTTAAGGTTGACAATATCGACGACCACAGCGTCGATGCCGAATATGCCGAGATTACACAGGAGGCCGCCGACCGCATCAACCGGGTCCGCGCAAAGGGCGGTAAAATCTTCGCCGTCGGAACCACCTCGGTCAGGACGCTCGAGTCGGCCGTTATCGAGGACGGCAAAGTGCAGCCGTTGTCGGATTTCGTCGATCTCTATATCAAACCGGGGCACCGCTTCCAGCTTGTCGATCACATGATCACCAATTTCCACCTGCCCAAATCATCGCTGATGATTCTTGTCTCCGCTTTCGCCAGCCGTGAGAAAATTCTCGAGGCCTATAATATGGCCGTCCGCGACGATTACCGCTTCTACAGCTACGGCGACTGCATGCTTATTCTCTAATCCGATTTTAATAAGTTTATACTTTTAATTGCCGCCCTCACTCGATATATTAGCCTCTATGAATACCGTGGCATTGATCGTGGCGGCCGGACGGGGGATCCGTTTCGGCGGAAACATACCGAAACAGTTCCGAAATATCGTGAATCGACCGCTTCTCTACTGGACCGCGATGCAGTTCGAAAAATCACGGCTGGTCGATGAAATCGTCCTCGTCGTGTCCGAGGATTTTCTCCTCTATGCCAACGAAAAAGTGCTTGCGCCGTACCCTTTCCAAAAATTGAAACGGATCGTCAAGGGCGGCGCCACCCGCCGGGAATCGGTGTTCAACGGTCTCAAGGCGCTCCCCATTACGACCGGGATCGTGGCCGTCCATGACGGCGCCCGGCCGCTGGTCGATCCGGCCGATATCGACCGCGTCATCGAAACCGCCCAGAAAGAAAGAGCCGCCATCCTCGCCAGACCCATCGCCGATACCGTCAAAAGGGTGGAGGGTGACTTCATTATCACGTCGCTGGATCGAAGCAAATTATACCAGGCCGAAACGCCGCAGGTCTTTCAATATGATCTCATAAAATCTGCCCATGAAAGATATACATCGGGAAAAGAAATTACCGATGACTCCTCGCTGGTCGAGCAAATGGGCTTTAAGGTCAAAACCGTCGTTCCGGACAAAGTCAACCTGAAAGTCACTACCGAGGAGGACCTGCAAACGGCCGCTTTGATTATAGGGGAGAGGAACCATGAAGCCTGATTTTCGAGTCGGAATCGGTTATGATTCGCATCGCTTCACCACCGGCCGACCGCTGGTGCTGGGCGGCATCATAATCGCCCATGAACAGGGTCTGGAGGGCCACAGCGACGCCGATGTTCTCCTCCATGCCCTCAGTGACGCCCTGCTCGGCGCCGCCGGCCTGGGCGATATCGGACGGCATTTCCCCGATACCGATATGCAGTTCAAAGATATTCAATCGACGAAAATCCTCGCCGAAGTCTTCAAAATGATAGTGAAAAAAGGCTTCCGGGTGGCCAATGTCGATAATGTCGTTATCGCCGAAATACCGAAACTTGCCCCCCATATAGACGCCATGAGGGCCAAAATCGGCCGCATTCTCGTTATACCCGAGGAACAGGTTTCGATCAAGGCCACCACCAATGAAAAAATGGGCTTTGTCGGCCGGGAAGAGGGAATCGCCGTCATCGCCACAGCTTTATTGTATAAAGACAATGGAACAGTCACTGGAACTGATTAATGATTTTTTGCAGAAGCTGTTTGCCTACGGGCCGGTATGGATATACCTCGCCCTGCTGACAGCCTCGTTTATCGAAAATATATTCCCGCCCTTCCCGGGTGATTTTTTCACCATAACGGGCGGGGCGTTGGCCGCCGCCGGATGGCTGAACATCTTTCTCGTCTTTGTCGTCGTCTATATCGGCGGTATCGGTTCGACCATGCTGGTTTATTATCTGGGACACTCGCGGGGACGAAGCTTTTTTATGAAACGAAATTACAAAATATTCTCCGTCGATGATATTAACCGTCTGGAAAAATGGTTCTTGAGAAAAGGACCGGTACTGCTTATTTTCAGCCGGTTCATTGTCGGCGCCCGCGCCGCCATCGCGCTCGTCTGCGGTATCGGGCATTACAACGGATGGAAAACATTTTCGTTCTCGTCGATCTCATTCTGGATGTTCAACGGCATACTCCTTTTCAGCAGCTATATTTTCGTGATAAATTTCGATGTGATCGCGCATTATTTCCATCTCTATGAAAAAATCGCCTGGCCGATTATTGTTGCCGTGATTATTATCTTTGCTATCTTAAAGATCAGGAAAATTCGCAAAAGTGGAAAAAACGGTAAAAGAGAAAAAAGTGGAAAAGAAGCTTAACATACTCGTTCTGGCTGGCGGCCTCTCCGAAGAACGCGAGGTCTCACTCGCCTCGGCCCGCGCCGTCACCGAATCGCTCATCCGACAGAACCACCATGTCGAGGTCGTCGACTCGGCTGACGGCCGCTCGCTGCTCGATTCCGACGGTAAATTTCTCCTCGAAAAAGACACCGACTCGGTCTCGAAAATCGCCCTCAAAAGCGCCGACACACTCGCCCTCACCGAATCGCTCAGCTCCGTCCGATACAAAGACTCCGATCTTATCTTTCTCGCTCTCCACGGTGGTCACGGCGAAGATGGAACCATCCAGGCGGTCCTCGATCTGGCCGGCATGAAATATACCGGCTCCGGCATGCTTGCCTCGGCCACTGCCATGAACAAGGCTTTCGCCAAACAACTCGTCCGCCACGAAAATATCCTGACACCCGACTGGCTCTTTCTAAAGAATCGCGAACTCGCCGACATCGACCGCATCGCCGACAAAATCGCGAAAGATTTCACGCTTCCGGTAATTATCAAACCGAACAACTCCGGCTCGACCGTCGGCCTTACACTGGTCAAAAAAGCCGCCGATATCCCTACAGCGCTCGAAATGGCGCGCAAAGTCACCGGCGAAGTGCTGGTCGAGCAATATATAAAAGGACGCGAAATTACCGCCTCCGTTATCGACGGCGACCCGCTCCCGCTGGTCGAAATTATACCCGTCAATGAACTGTATGACTACCAGTGCAAATATACAAAAGGGAAATCGCAATATATATGCCCCGCCGAAATTCCCGAAAAGACCGCAAATAAAATCACGACATCGGCGGTAGAAATATATAGTGCCATCGGATGTGATGGGCTGGTTCGTGTCGATTACATTATGGACGACCGCGACGATGCCTATTTCCTCGAGGTCAACACCCTTCCCGGTATGACCGAATTGTCCCTCGCACCTATGGCCGCCAAAGAAACCGGAATGGATTTTGATGCCCTGGTCGATAAAATCTGCCGGGCCGCGCTTGAAAAATGATACAGGAACCGATATACGACATAGACGGCGCCCTCTTCGACATGGGCTCCACTCTCCTCGAATACGAAACCATACCCTGGAGCGTCCTCGATGTCAACTGCATGGACGCCGCTTACAGCTTTCTCGAAAAAGCCGGCTATAAACTGCCGACCGCCGACATCTTCTGGAAAAAACATGTCGAAATATGGCAGAAATACCGCAATCGCGCCGCCGAAAGTCTCGAGGAATGGAGCATTATCGACGGCATAACCGATCTCCTCGCATCCCTCGATATCTCCACCGACGGCGACATGAGCGATAGATTCTTCGACGCCTACTACACTCCCGTATCCCGACAACTGACTGTCTACGCCGATGCTCACGCCACTCTCGAAAAAATAAAATCGAAAGGTAAAAAAATCGGCCTCGTCTCGAATACATATTTCCCCGAAAATTACCACCTCGGCGAATTGAAACGCTTCGGTCTCCTGCCGCTGTTCGATTTCACCATTTTTTCGGTCAGTTTCGGATACCGCAAGCCGCACCGATCCATTTACACCGAAGCCGCCCGCCGGCTCGACCTCGAGCCGGACCGCATTCTTTTCGTCGGTGATCGGTATGTCGAGGATTGTCTCGGCCCGAAAGAATCCGGCATGAACGCTATTCTCAAATACCGCGAGGGCCGCGATTACCCCGACCCGATGGATGATAATCAGGTTGTCGTCGAATCCTTGACCGAACTGCTTAATTATATAGCGGATTGATTTGACGATTGCGTTTTATATCTATATATTTCATGATTAACCAATATTAAAAAATAAGGGAGAAACAATGGACCAGACCGAAATTCTTCTGAAAGATATATGCGACGCCAACGGTGTTTCCGGCTATGAAGGCGCCGCCCGAGAAGTCATGGCGCGATACATGGAAGATCTCGCCGATATCAGCTACGACAAAATGGGTTCGCTCATCGGCGAGAAAAAAGGAACCGCCGATTCGCCCCGGGTCGCCGTTGCCGGCCATCTCGACGAGGTCGGCTTCATGGTCAAGGAAATCACGCCCGACGGCTTTATAAAATTTCTCCCTCTGGGCGGCTGGTGGGGACATGTCGCGCTCGCCCAGCGCGTCCGCATCCTCACCGACAAAGGCCCCGTTATCGGTGTCGTCGGCTCGACCCCGCCCCATCTGCTCAAGGAAGATGAACGCAAAAAAGTCCTCAATATCGAGGATATGTTCATCGATGTCGGAACCATGGAAAAATACGACATTACCAAAAGGCTGGGCATCAAGGTGGGCGATCCCGTTATTCCCGATTCGCAATTCACCATCATGAACCACAAAAAAATGTACCTGGCCAAGGCGCTCGATAACCGCGTCGCCTGCGCCATGGTGATCGACCTGCTGAAATATTTCAAGAAAAACACGCATCCCAATACCATTTTTGGAGTCGGAACCGTCCAGGAAGAACTTGGCATGCGCGGCGCCAGAACCTCGGCCCATACCACCGATCCCGATGTCGCTATCATTCTCGATGTCACCGTGGCTCAGGATGTTCCCCCCAACGGCTCCAAAAAAGTCGAAAAACTCGGCGCCGGGCCGGCTGTCCTCGTTTATGACGCCTGCATGATACCCAACCAGAAACTGCGCCGGCTGGTGATTAAAACCGCCGAAGAAAAGAAGATCCCCTACCACCTGACATCGCTCGTGCGCGGTTGCACCGACGGCGCCGCTTTCCATCTCAGTCGCGGCGGCGTCCCGACTATTTTCATCGGCATCGAAACCAGGTACATACACTCGCACAACAGTATTATTTATCGCAAAGATTATGATAATGTGGTTAAACTGGCCGCGGCCGTAATCAAAAAATTGAACGCGAAAACAGTGGCCTCGCTGACCGCTGCGTGAGGATATATAAATGGCTCTTCGTCTGACCAATACCATGACCCGTAAACAGGTGGAATTCAAACCGCTCAAGGATAATAACGTCCGGATGTACACCTGCGGTCCGACCGTCCACGATTTCGCCCATATCGGGAACTTCCGAACCTATATGTTCGAGGACCTCCTCCGGCGCTTCCTGATATACAAGGGATATCAGGTCACGCAGGTGATGAACCTGACCGATGTCGATGATAAAACCATCAAAAAATCGAGAGAAAAAGGCGTCAGTCTCGATGAATACACCGCCGAATATAAAAAGGCCTTCTTCGAGGATCTCGATATGCTTCGCATACAGCGGGCCGAGCATTACCCCGAGGCGACCACCCATGTCGATGAGATGGTACAACTCATCAAAAAACTACTCGACAAGGGACTGGCCTACGAAATCAACGGCAATTACTATTTCTCGATTGCCAAATTCGGCGAATACGGCAAACTGTCGCATATCGATCTCGAGGGCCTCAAACCGGGCGCACGGGTCGCCTCGGATGAATACGAAAAAGAATCGGTTTCCGATTTCGCCCTCTGGAAAGCGTGGGATGAAAACGACGGCGAGGTTTACTGGGAAACCGAGCTGGGCAAGGGACGCCCCGGGTGGCATCTCGAATGCTCGGTGATGTCGATGAAATATCTGGGGGAGACCTTCGATATTCATACCGGCGGCGTCGATAATATTTTCCCGCATCATGAAAACGAAATCGCGCAGTCCGAGGGGGCCACCGGAAAACCGTTCGCCAATCTCTGGATGCACAGCGAACACCTGATTGTCGACGGCCGCAAAATGGCCAAGTCCTTCAATAATTTCTTTACCCTGCGGCAGGTGATGGAAAAGGGCTACTCGCCCATAGCGGTCAGATACGCCCTCCTCTCGACACACTATCGACAGCAGCTTAATTTCACCTTCGAAAGGGTCGATGCGGCCGCTAATGCCCTCGAACGATACATAGATTTCCACAACAACCTGTCCGATTACCCCGGCGGCGAGTCATCGGGCGAAGCCAATGGCTTTATCGACAGTATGCTTAAAGACTTCGAGGCGGCGCTCGACGACGATCTCAATATATCGGCCGCCCTGGCCGTCGCCTTCGACTTTATCCGGGATATCAACCGTCTCAAGGCTGAAAATAAACTGTCGGGCGAGGAACGCGACCGCGCCCTCGAAGCGCTCGGGAAAATCGATACCGTTCTTGATTTCCTGCCGCGCGCCGAAGAAGGCATCGATGCCGAAATCGAAGCCATGATACAGAAAAGGGTAGAGGCAAAAAAACGACGAGACTTCGCCGAGGCCGATAAAATTCGGGATGATCTTCTGCATAAAGGCATAATTCTCGAGGATACTCCGACCGGAACCAAATGGAAAAGGAAAATATAATAGCTTTTTTTGCACCGTAGCATGCATAATTTGTTAATTGATATTAATTTGGCTTGACATATTCGAAAAAATACATATAATAGATTTCGTTTTATCGGCGCCGGCGTAACTCAGTTGGTAGAGTAGCTGATTTGTAATCAGCCTGTCGGGGGTTCGAGTCCCTTCGCCGGCTTTTTAAAAAGGCTGAAGGGACGGACACAAAGACCGATAATGAAAATATGATTTGGAGGGGTTCCCGAGTGGCCAAAGGGAACAGACTGTAAATCTGTCGGCGAAGCCTTCGGAGGTTCGAATCCTCCCCCCTCCATTTTAAAAACCCTGATTCACATCGGGGCTTTTTTTTTGCCCGCCATCGTCGGATTGATCACCGCAATGCACTATAAATTCGTATGACTGATAATTTATGAATAATCTTCCCATATACCAAAAGCCCCCTCGCTGTTGCGGGGGGGCTTTTGTGTATGTGGTGTTCCTGTTATAACGTCAGGTCGGGCGTTTGACGTTACTTCAGGAGAACCATTTTCTTCGTGGCTTTGTAGCTGCCGGCATCTGCTTTATAGAAATAGAGGCCGG
>Ga0272443_10000924_pt1 | contig 48011 bp, 51 predicted proteins | sample SSMAcet12_FD_193581 | JGI IMG/M metagenome (GOLD analysis project Ga0272443, IMG submission 193581) | Marine sediment archaeal communities from Little Sippewissett salt marsh, Falmouth, MA, United States - SSM-Acet-12 | ecosystem: Environmental > Aquatic > Marine > Wetlands > Sediment ...
TAACCAGGCTTCGATACCAGAATTGGAACCATCTTCCACAATAATGATTTCTATATGGCGGTAATTTTGGTTAATAACGCTTTCAATGGCCCTCTTTGCTTCTTCTAAACGATTATAAGTGGTAACAATCGCAGAGACTTTAATGTTGTCGTTAAGACTTTTGTTTGTAATATCTTGCATAAAAATACCTGATCGAGTTCTTTTTTAATTAAAATTATGTATACTATTATAGACTATTATCAACATATTTGCACATTTTGTTGTTATATAGTCAAGTTCATATGTTGTTACAATAACTATCATTCGAAGGCGGTCACAAGCCATCAGTATTTTCTAAAATAGCTTTGAATCCTTCAAAGATGTTTTTCGTATACTCTTTTGCTCCTCTATTATTTAAATGCGCCGGATCACTGAAATACTTAGGTTCATAATAGCAATCTTCAAACGAATTTTGCAGGAATAATATTTTATTGTTAATGGATCTTATGCTGTCCAATAATAAATATCCCCTATTCTTTTTCTTCAATCTGCCGCCCATAAGATATTTATTGAAAACCACAACTTTTATTCCTTCTTTTTCCGCAAGATCCAGGAAACGATATATGAACGGATCAAATTCCTGTACATTCTTATGATCGCGCGCTTGATCACCTTCTTCCGGTTTAATGAAATCATCCGGTAATTTACCGCCTATAATTGCAAACTCTTTGAACTCGTAGTATCCCCTGGATTTTAAAATAATATCTCTTACTTCGTGCCTGCGTTTTTCATGATCAATGAACCGGTTGTTATAAACAAAATCCCAATTATGCGGATATTTTTCTTTAGCCGAAAGCTTCCATATATACAATTTTCTGTGTAGATCAGAAAATCTTTCCGGCAACACCTTAAGTGCTTTTGAGATAAAATAGTTTCGTATTTCACGTTTATATGCCATTGAGGGGACCAGATATGATTTTAAGATGTGCAAATTCCCTGACGCGCATACATAATGCAGAACCTCGATAAACCCGGCGTTTTGAATGATATAATTTGGCAGGACACCTCCCCTGAAAGATCGCCCTACGGATCTTGTTAAAATATTAGCTTCTACGAAAATATAATCCGGGATCTTATTGTTCTGGATATAATCCTTCAGCATAAAATAATGAGGCGCAAGCGGCAAAACAGGTAATGCGAGATTGTATGTACTGGTCACACCCGAACCATACTCATCTAACACCTCCGGAATGATGCCGGAAACTGTCGTGCTATTGCCAAAAAACAATATGCAGAACTTGTTATTGTCGTTTTTATTTTTAAAAAAACCTTTTTGACGCGACCAGTTCCTCTTGTATCGTACTATCTGTCTGGCTTCATCTATCATCCTCTCCCCGATATTGAGCGCTGCCAATTCTGACAATGCAAAAAGACTTATACAAACCAGAAAAGGCCTGGATAAAAGAAAAACTTTCTTTATGCTTTTACTGTTAAAATTGGAAATATATAAATTCATTCGCATTGTTAACGCCATATGTCAAAGTTATATAAAATATCAGAAAATAGATCATGCCTTGTACTGCCCAATGAAGCTTAAAGCAATAAAAAAGATCGTTCTTTATAAATTGAAACAATTGCATCAATAATAAGAACCATATGCATAAAATCAAATTTATTAAAATTAGCGTAAGGTTTTGCCAATTATGCAGATCAAAGTTGAAAATAACAGCTTTGATCATATCTGCAATTTGCAGCATAGACTGTGCCCTGAAAAATAACCATCCCAAACACACTAAGTGAAAAAACATGAAAACCCTTATAAAAAACCATATGCGTCCGGCAATGCGGCCTTTAACAACAATCCTGGATAAAAAAGGTTTAGAAAGCCTATGTAATATAAGAAGAAAGCCCTGATACGCCCCCCACAATACAAAAGTCCAGGCTGCACCATGCCATAAACCTCCCAACAGCATCGTAATGGCCAAGTTGCGGTACATAATAACAGTGCCTCTCTTATTGCCTCCCAGCGGTATATAAAGATAGTCCCTTAACCAGCTTGAAAGACTTATATGCCAACGGCGCCAAAATTCTTTTGGGTTAGTGGAAAAATATGGCAAGTTAAAATTTATCATAATATCAAAACCCATACATTTCCCAAGTCCTCTGGCAATATTGGAATATCCGGCAAAGTCGCAAAATATTTGAAAAGCAAACGCATATAAAGCCAATAAAACCTTTGCACCGTTATAAGGCGGACCGGACGCAAATACAGGATCGACTATCCTGGATAAGTTATCAGCAACAAAAACTTTCTGGAATAATCCCCAGGATATTAAATAGCATCCTTCATAAAATTTCTCTAAAGATAATTTTCTGTCATTCAGCACCTGGGGAAGTAAATGTTTGGCCCTTTCTATCGGCCCGGCGACCAGCTGCGGGAAAAATGATACAAATAAAGCGAAATCCAGAAACTTTTTTGTCGGTTCCATTTCGTTTCTGTAAATATCCATCGTATAACTCATAGTCTGAAAAGTATAAAATGAAATGCCTACCGGAAGCACAATATTTAACAGTCTTGGATCTATCGGAACTCCAAAAACCAGAAATAGATCTTTTAAACTTACCGCAAAAAAATCATAATATTTAAAAAACCCCAATATGAATAAATTTCCGACAATGCTTAGGGTGAGAAAATATTTACGCCGTTTTTCAGAGCCGGACTCATGTATAAAAATCCCGCAGTAATAATCCAGCACGGTTGAAATAACTATCAAAGATAAGAAACGCCAATCCCAGGCCCCGTAAAAAACATAACTCGCCAAAAGCAGCATACGGTTCTGCCATTTGTGGTTAAATGAAATATATAGCCCGTAAACTATGATAAAGAAAATAGCGAATTGGAATGAGTTAAAAAGCATATTATTACCTTAAAATATCCCCTGTTTTAAAAACATTTTTTATCTCTATTGCTTCTCTTTTATCGTCGAGTATTTTTCTGATCAAAACATTACCACACTTTGTTGCCGTCACAGCGCCCCCAGCATTTACACAAACTATCTGTCCGGGCTCACTATCTGTATTAGCATTGCTGATTTCCGACTGCAGACAATACAATTTTCTATCATTGTGAAATGTGAACGCGCAGGGATACGGCGGGGCCAGTGCTCTTATAAGATTGAATATTTCTTCCGCCGTCATACAGGCCCATTTGATCAAACCATCTTCCGGTGAGCGTCTTGGATAATATTTACCTTTGGAAAGATCCTGTTTTTTTCGTTTTACGTTACCTGACTTTATCTCTTCTAAAGTTTCCATAAGCATTTCCGGAAATATATCAAGGCTTTTTTTTAGAACATCGGCTATGGTATCTTTTTTAGTCACCATAAATTCTCTTTGATTTATAATGTCTCCGGAATCGATACCTTCATCCACATAAATTATTGATAAACCAAAAAGTGTTTCCCCGTTTATCATTGCCCAATTCAAGGGGGCAGCCCCCCTGTAATCCGGGAGTTTGCCGCCATGCAAATTAATACACCCTTTAGGCGGTATATTTATAAATTTCTTTTCCAATATCTGGTTATATCCTGCCATTACTGCCAGATCCGGAGCCATACCTATTACTTTTTCCACAAACTTATCATCATTAACATCCACAGGCTGGAAAACCGGTATATTTTTTTCACGTGCTATACCGACTACGGTTAGTTCTCCGGATCTTGAATCAACATCGGGATGCGCTACAACAGCGATAACTTCCTCTCCTGCATCTAATAATGTCTTTAAACAAGTTTCGCCTCGGATATTATTACCCATATAAATTATTCTCATGTAATATGCTCCGGTTTACTTATTTGACAAGTTTGCGCATGTATCTCTGACTGCATCCGCGATAATATCAATTTTTTCATTTCCGATCTGCGGATACAGTGGTAATGTTAAAATATTATTTGATACTTTTTCCGTAACAGGAAGTTGTTGTTCGCCGAAAGTATTGATATAGTATTCCTGTAAATGCACCGGCGGGGTAAAATGAACCGAAGCGCCTACTCCTTTTTTACGAAGATCCTCAACAAACTCATCCCTGTCATATTCCTTCATTTTGATCGTAAACATTTGAAATACATGCTTACAATTAACATCTTCGAAAGGCATTTCTATTTCATCTATATCCCCTATCAATGACCGAAGATAACACGCATTTTTTATCCGTCTTTCATTCATGCTGTTAAGTTTGTCAAGTTGGACTACCCCCATGGCAGCTAGTAAATTACTCATTCTGAAATTATATCCCGGATAAGACGCCGAACGATACCAAGGCATTGGATCTGATTCCCTTTCATATTCTCGCTTGATAATACCATGGCCTATCAAAGCACTGATCTTAACGGCAAGATCTTTATCATTGGTCGTGATCATACCACCTTCACCCGTTGTCATATTCTTAGTAGGGAAAAATGAGAAACATCCGGTTGCGAACGATCCGGCTTTTTTCCCTTTATACTCGCCCCCTATTGTTTCGGCAGAATCCTCAATAACAACTAGACCGTTTTTTTCAGCTATAGTCATGATCTCATCCATGCGGCAGCATTGCCCTCCGAAATGAACGATCATTATAGCTTCTGTATCCGGTGTGATCTTAGCTTTTACGCTTTCGGGATCAATATTGCATGTACCATAATCAATATCCGCAAAAACCGGTTTAGCACCTGCGGTTACAATGGCATTTGCTGAAGCTGCAAAAGTAAAACTGGGAACAATTACTTCACCTGTTATATTTTGCGCCTTTAAAGCTAAAAAAAGAGCTGAAGTGCATGAATTCATGCTCACAGCATATTTTACTCCGTGATATTCAGCGAATTTGTATTCAAATTCTTTGTTATACGGTCCATGCGTTAACCACCCGGACTTAAGAACATCTTCAATAGCTGCTTTTTCCCTGTCGTCAAAATCTGGGACACATAACGGGATCATCTTTTTCTCCTGTTTGTTAATTCTTTATACGTGATTTAAGAAAATTAACATATTCCTCTATCCCTTTCTCCAAAGAATATTCTGGTTGATATCCCAATTTTTCTTTTGCCTTGGAAATGTCAAGAGCGCCTCTTTTCGGTTGAATATCATCACCGGGGATTTCAACCGTTTTGACTCCGGGAACAAGTCCTCCAAGAATGTCGGCAAAATCTTTTAACGACCGCCCTTCTCCCCGGGTTATATTAAAAACCTCATTTTCCCCTTTATCGCTTAAAGTCGCCAAAACAATACCGTTAGCGGCATCTTTTACATATGTAAAATCCAGCATTAGCGCGCCTCCCCCGCTTAATCCCAGGGGCTCACCTTTAATCGCGTTCTCTACAAAGATCTGGCTTACCCGTCTATTGGAATCCGTGGGACCATAAACAGCCGACGGACGAACTATAGTATAGTTAATGCCGAATCTGCGGCCATAAGTTTTCACCATTATTTCCCCGGCATATTTTGCGCCTCCGTATATACCTTTGGGCTTTAAGGGATGTTCCTCGTCAGCCGGACTGTATTCAAAATCACCATAAACCATACTTGAAGAGGCGTATACAAATCTGTCTATAAAATCCACGTCCCTTATTATTTCAAGCAGGTTCACTGTCCCCATAAGTATGGTGGTAACAGCTTCCTCAGCGTGATAATCTGATATAGTAGCGATAGGCAGGGCTGCCATATGTATTATCCTATCGGGCTTGTGTTTTAATATCATGCGTCTGGTAGGCGCACCGTTCCTGGTATCTCCGCGCTCTATAACCAGGCGGTTTTTGTCTATACCATCAAACCTTTCATTTAAATACTGCCGGTAGTTGCTGATAAACGGGGAGACATATTGTGAAAAAGAATCTAAAATGATGGCATTGTGTCCCTGCTGAATCAACACTTTTACTATATACGAACCAATAAACCCGGCACCTCCGGTAACTAAAATATTTGACATTTCAAGATCCTCCATTTATTCAATAAATATTTTTTTATTTTTTTCGCGATAGATAAAAAAATTTTTTTGAAAACTACGTTATCAAATCTGTTTATTGTTACCGCTTTTTTAAAATATTCTATGGCTTTCTTGCCTTCATTGATCTCACTATAATGAAATCCGATAATCGCGTGCACTCTGGCTGCTTTGGCCGGATATTCCTTGAATTCTTTTTTAAACTTTTGAAGTTTGATTTTTTGACCTTCGATCGCGTTCATATGGCTTTCTCTGTCATTTTCGGTTATCCTGATAAAATCGTGTTCTGCATATACTCTCACCAGGATTTTTGGTATAAAATCTACTTCAAAATACCGGGCTGCCCTTCTATTAAAATCTCCCCCTACACCTCTTTTAATTGCCTCATCGTATCCGCCGATAACATCAAAGACTTTTCGTTTTATAAGCAACGTGGGGTCCCCGCCGATAGCTTGTTTATCAAGCATCTGTACTAGAAAATTTCCTTTTACCCTGGGAGAAAAGATTTTAGTTCTTTTACCGTTTACTATATATTCCATCCATGTATATACTATCCCCACACTATCCGGAGTCTTATCTATGAAAGGAACCTGGATTTCCAGTTTCTCGGGGTGCCATTCATCGTCATCATCCAATAGCGCAATATATTTCCCGGAGGAATGATGAAATCCTGAGTTTCTTGCGCTGGAAAGACCTTCTTTTTTATCGTTTTCAAGAAAAAGTATCCTGGGATCATTGTACGAATTCACGACTTCATCCGTATTATCGGTAGACCCATCGGAAACGATTATTAATTCGAAATCCTTATATGTTTGGGCTATAACGCTGTCGATTGCCCTCGAAAGTAATCCGGCTCTGTTATAAGTCGCAAGAACAACTGAAACAACGGGTTTATCATTCATTTTCATCATAAATTCAAATGCCGATATTTATGTGCTTAATAGTTTTTGCAAGACATATTTTCGATCTAAAAGCGCTGATCGATTCATCTCTTTTTAAGATGCCTATGCGGCCTATAGAAAAATCTTCATTATTCGCCTCTCCCAAATTTAAACGATCCTTGAAAGCAGCTTTATAACCGCATTTTTTCACCAGACCCATGATCTTTCGGTTATAACCTCCGCCCGGGTACGAAAAAAATAAGACTTCTTTGTTGAGCCTGTCTTCCAGAATCGATTTCGAGCTCGTTAGTTCTTCTATGATATTATCATTATCCAGTGTTTTAAGATTTAGGTGCTTCGCACAATGCGACCCAAACACGACCGATCCGCTTTCATCCATTTCTTTTATTTGATCCCAATTTAAATATCTTTTTTCCTTATCTGCAATATCTGATGTTGTCAGGAAAATTAAACCGGGGATGCCTAATTCTTTCATTACAGGAAAAGCCTCTGAATAATTGTTCATAAATCCGTCATCAAAGGTCAGCAATATATTCAGATCTTTTTCTATTGTAAAATCTTCAACACCCATGATATCCATGGGATCAATAAAATTAGCATGGCCTTTCAGAAAAGTCATGTGACGTTTAAAGTTTTTTGAGGATACTCCGTACATATATTCCGAAGTCTGATCTTCGGAATATATGGAATGATACATTAATATGATCAACCCTTTTTTGCGCACGAAACATCTTTCCACAAGACCTGTAAGATCCAGTAATTTACATAAAATTTTATTGTTATAGATCCCCTGCATATTAAAAAATTATAAAAACTTGACTTCAATTTTGTTAAGTATTTTCTTTATCTTCTTTACGCATAAATACTTGAAATAGTGGATATACCGCATTAATGATACACGCGAAATATCTTCTTTAAACACTACCGGATAACCCGCCTTTTGCATAATATTTTTAATCTCCGGAAACACTTTAAAATACTCTTTTTTATCTTTTTCCATAAATATATTTTTTGCCAAAAAAGGACTGGGGATCATTGATGCTGCCGATAACCATCTTTCGTCCTTTTCAATACCAATAAAGGCGGATAATTCACATAATGAAGTATACGGCTCAAGTACCAGATCTTCGTATTTGATATTGAATATATCATCTGGCAATATACTTTTTTCCTCTTCCTCTATCCGTCTGATAACATTTTCATAAAAATAAGCAGCATCCAAAATATCGACGGGTTCATTCTTAAAGGATTGAATCTGCCCTCTGTACGAACATCTATCCAGATCCACAGGTGAAGTCCTGCCGTTAATTAGACGGACAAAGCCCGGGTGCTTTATCATGGACCTGGCCACATGAACTCCATCCCGTAAAATATGTATGAATTTAGACTCAGGCCATATTTTTTTGATAATTCGCATATTTGTGCCATAATGCGGGGATTTATCAAAAATAGCATGACAACCCCCTCCGGAAATGTACATATAAAATTTCTCCGTATAGTCTTTGATATTCCCGGAAACAATATCACCGCAGAATTTCTCAAACTCCTCTTTGAATCTTTCATACTTCTTACCGTTTGTCTCAAGTATTATCTTTATCCATCTATCCCCTTTTGAATCATAATGTTCATTGATCACTGAAAAATATTCTTCAAAAGTTACAGCATCTAATCCATATTTATCAAATAGTACGGGAATAAAATGGGTTTCTCCAATAACAAAAAATGACGGATGAATGTTTAACATTTCCGCCAGCATCTTTGTGCCGCACCTCCCGGAACCAATAATAAAGAATATGCTTTTCATGCTTAGATCATTCGCCGTTCCATATATCAAGATCTTTATTTAAAAGTTGACTTAACATCCTGTTTTTTTCATTAAATATACGTTCCAGATATTTTCTAAGTTTCGGATCTATTCGAGGATACTTCCCTTTGTTTGTAAATATTTTTCGCAATAGACGCGATATCTTATCACGAATCGCATATGAAGTTTTTTCCCGGACAATATCCAGCATGTAATCACTTTTTGATCTGATACGCCTGTATATTAAAGGATACTTAAGCGCGCTTGCCTGATTCACATGATCCATTTTAGGAATAAAAGAAGTATCGACATTCAAATATTCTAAAGTTTTTTCTATTATCTCGGCAGGGTGTTTTATAAGTTCTTCAAAAATTATAAAATGTATCTGGGTAATATCAAAATAATCCAAAAAATGCCTTATCTGATCATAGTAAAACCCTCTTGATATATAGCTATACGCCCTGTAATTATAGTCACTTTCCTTTATGCGTTCCTTTTCGCGGTCTACGGCCTCCTTAAACGACAGATCTTCTAAGCCATCCCTTACATTGTGCCAGTAATGTGAATACGCTCTATCTACGGGATTTCTTAAAATGCATATTAATTTGATATCTTTATTGAATCTATGTATTTTTTCAGCTACATCAGGATAAAATAAATACCTCGGGGAAGCCTCACCGATGGATTTTTCATCTTTTGAATCCTTAAAAAAGCCCGCGTACCAATCAATACCTTTGGCGTAATTATTCTCATCGGATTTGAAATAATTTATCTCTTTTTCTTCCGGCATGAATATCTCAGGATGTTTACGCAGACACTTCCAAAGAGCCGTAGTCCCTGATTTCTGGGCGCCAATTATAATAAAATCCGGTAATTTCTGGTGATCGCTCATTTTTTAAAAGCTTTCAAAAAACGTTTTATTTCATGTTTTATGTATTCCAAAATTTTAAATATTTTTTTATTATCCATAAAAACAGCTTTTAACAGATATGATATCCTGGCGCTAAACGTATCGCCTATAAGAGCTCCTTTATAATATATGTTCGCTAAATGCAACCTTCGGGTTCGCGAATCGAAGCAATCTTTCCATTTTTCATATATCGCCATAACTTTATCCGGAAAATTACCCCTGGAAACATAGTCTAGATCATGTGCCCGATTAAAGACCACTAACGGTTCTTTTAAGACCAGACCCGGACCGTATTTTTGTGTTATTTTAAGGAAAAAATCGCGTCCCCCGTAATCTTCATCCAACCATTCAACTCCGTCAATAACTTCCCTTCTTATCAGTACACCCGAAGGATAATAGTATCTTCCCCCTCCCAGGAATGTATCATTAAAAGAAACTTCCAAAGGCCCGTTTGAAGGCAGATCCTGTGTAACTGTCTTATCCGGGTATTTGATCATGGCAACACAGGAAACCATGCTGTATTTGTCAGCGAATTTGATTTGTTTTTCGATCTTTTCTTTCAACCAAATATCATCATCATCTAAAAAAGCGACATACTCCCCTTTTATCAGTGCAGCGGCGGAAGACTTTGACTGACGGCATCCGATATTTACCGGGTTTTTCACGTACCGTATGCGTTTATCAGTCCCCATATATTTCATTACAATATCACGCGTATTATCCGTTGACGCATCATCAATGATCAAAATATCTAAATTCTCATACGTCTGCCCAGCTACGCTTTTAATGGCGTTTTCCAATAGATCAGCGCGATCTTTTGTCGCGATCACACAGGATACCAGAGGATTTTCGGTCATATTACCTCAATAATATTACTACACATAATGATCTGTGATTTTTGGAAAAACTGATTAACTGATAAATAAATACGTTTTTCACCGCCATGCAAACCCCTTCTCAAAATATGTATTGGTATTAAAATTCGGATATACTTTTTGAAATATAAATCAGATTTTTCAGGAAATCCTTCCTCCACAATTTACATACTAAATATGAAAAACTGATATATAAAATAATGAAAACCATAAAATGTAAAATAGATGCCGAAAACCCGACATCACCCCGGAAACGCCTGATAATTACGATCAAAATGCCTGTTATTGAAGTAACGCAAAACGCCGGACAAAAGCAGGAGAGAATATCGGTATATTTACATTCTAATAATTTTTTACTGTAAACAAACCAGATCACAAACGCGATAAGATGCGCTACCATAACAGAAAGAGCTGTCCCGAAAATCCCAAGAATTACAGTTAAAGGGACTATAAGTATCAAAACGGAAACTGTTCTTATAAGATTTATCTTGAATTTTTTATCAGGGCACCCCATGGCCATAAAATGACTACCTATCACCGTCCACTGAAAAGCAGCCGCAAAACACAGGACCCTGACTACCGGGATGATGGGTATCCATTTATTACCCAATATTAGCCTTACCAAATCCGGTATAAATATCAACAGAATCGCTGTAAAAAAAAACATTATAAAACTTACCGATTCCATGGTATTGAAAAACGCTTTTTTCAACCTGTCTATATCGTCTTGTATTTTTGAAAAAGCAGAAAATGTCGTATTCCCGAAAATTGTATACAACCTCTTGGGAATAAGTGTCGCTAAATTAAATGAATAAGCGTACAATCCCAATGCCGTCATGCCCATTATCTTTCCTACAACTAGATTATCAAGTCTGGAAGTTAAAAAGAAAAGAATGCCTAATCCAAACATCCATTTTCCAAAATTAAGAAGCTCCAGTAACTTTTTCGGATCTATCTCTACCCTGGGTTTATACGGATGCAGGATATAGGACAGGGCCAGTTTTAAAAATCCTCCCGTCAAACTGCCCGCAACTATAGCCCAGACATTTTTCAATACAAATGCCAGGACAACACCGACCATTGTCCCGATAATTACCGGAAAAGATGACAGGATGAATTGTTTATAAAAATTCAGGTTTTTCCTAAAAAGAACCGCTCCTATGTTAGTGAATCCCTGAAAAAGAAACCCCACCCCCATAACACAAACGATCTTGTTTATGCTGGATTCATTAAAAAACTTGGCAAGAAACGGAGCAAGCAGGCACAAAATAACAAAAATGATCAAACCTCTTACTGCTTCAATAGTCCAGGCAGTATTTAAATACTTCTCATATTCATCTTTTTTTTGTATTAAAGCAAGATCTATCCCGGTTCTGGAAAAACCTGTCATCAATGACATCAGGCTAACCGTGAGTCCGATCAACCCAAAATCTTTAGGAGAAAGCAGCCTGGCGTAAAAGATGTTCCCGAAAAATAAAGATCCGGCTATTATTACCTGAGCGCAAATAAGCCAAAAAACACCTTTTACCGCTAAATTGTATAATGGTATTTTTTTACGTTCATCCATGCTATCAGCTTATATACTCATAAAGTATCTATATCAACTATTTTCCTTATACCACTCGATGGTACTTTTGATACCTTCATTAAAATCTGTTCTTGCCCTGAATCCGAATTCTTTTTCCGCTTTAGATACATCCAGCATGCGTCTGGGTTGACCGTCGGGTTCAGCGGTATCCCATTCTATCTTACCGTCATAACCGGCTACGTTCCTGATAAGTTCTACCAGATCCTTTATCTTTATTTCGAACCCCGCACCTATATTCACGGGTTCCGAACTGTTATATTTTTCCGTAGCGAGTAATATCCCTTCGGCAGCGTCTTCTACATATAAGAATTCCCGTGAAGGTTCACCCGTACCCCAGACCGTTACTTTATCCAGATCATTCTTTTTAGCTTCAACGAATTTTCTGATAAGTGCGGGTATGACATGGGAGTTCTCGGGATCAAGATTGTCACCGGGGCCGTACAGGTTCACCAGCAACAGGAAGATGGAATTGAAACCATATTCGTCCCTGTAACTCCGCGACTGGACCAGCTGCATCTTTTTGGCTATGCCGTACGGGGCATTGGTCTCCTCGGGGTACCCGTTCCATATGTCTTCTTCCCTGAACGGTACAGGCGTGAATTTAGGGTACGCGCATACCGTACCTAACGCCACATATTTACCCACCTTGTTCACCCGTGCCGCTTCCATGAGATGTATCCCCATCACCGCGTTATCGTAAAAAAGCTGCGCGGGATATTTCCTGTTGAAACCTATACCCCCTACCTTTGCCGCCAGGTGTATGACTATATCTTTATCCCGGGAAACCTCGAGACAGTTCTCATATCTCCTGAGGTCGTATTCCTCATGACCGGGTATGCTTATATTCCCGGAGAGCACACCTCTCTTTTTCGTCAGGTTCTTCACCAGATGTCTGCCGAGAAACCCATTCCCGCCTGTTACAAGTATCTTTTTGTCTTTCCAGAATGCGTTCATCTTTTAACCTCTTTTTTGTTTCCTCAACAGGCTTCCGCCTGTAGAATCCATAAATGTTATTCTCCACACGGAAGTGTGGAGTTCTACCAAAATACGATTCCCTGACAACTCCAGCCACAGCGGTCTCAGGTCAAGCTGATAGCTGATCGCTACAAGTACAGATAATCCAGTCCCACTTCTCCTTCTTTTTCCAGGAGTTTCATATCGCTTTCCACCATTATCCCGGCTAGAGCGTCCATCCGGGTAACAGCCTCCCAGCCGAGCTTTTTCTTCGCCTTGGACGCGTCCCCCTGCAGTATATCCACCTCGGCGGGCCTGAAATACCTGGGATCGACCTCGACCACGACTTTTCCCGTAGCACGGTCCATCCCCTTCTCATCTTTACCGGAGCCTTCCCAGGCAATATCCATCCCGGCGCACTTGAAAGCCTTTTCACAAAACTCCCGTACCGTATGCGTCTCACCCGTAGCTATCACGTAATCATCACCTTTCTCCTGGTTAAGCATAAGCCACATGGATTCGACATATTCGGGAGCATAACCCCAGTCCCTCTTCGCGTCCAGGTTGCCGAGATAGATCTTATCCTGCAGGCCTTTTTTGACCTTCACGGCCCCGCTTGTGATCTTGCGCGTGACAAACCTCTTTCCCCTTCTCGGTGATTCATGGTTGAACAATATACCGTTGCAGACGTGCAGCCCGTAAGCTTCACGGTAGTTCACCCCGATCCAGAACGCGTAGACTTTTGCCGCCCCGTACGGGCTACGGGGATGAAACGGGGTCTTTTCGGTCTGCGGGATCTCCGCCACTTTACCGAACATCTCACTGGAGGAGGCCTGATACATCTTTGTCTTTACCCGTGACTCCCTTATAGCGTCCAGAAGCCTCAGCGTACCTACCGCGTCCACATCCGCCGTATATTCCGGCTGGGCGAACGACACACCTACATGGCTCTGCGCGGCAAGGTTATATATCTCATCCGGCTCTATCTTTTCTATCAACCTGCTCAGGTTACTGGCATCCACCATATCCCCGTAATATAAAAAGATCCTCACGTCTTTACCGTGTGAATCCCTGTAAATATGCTCGATGCGCTGGGTATTGAAATTAGAAGCCCTGCGTATTATACCGTGCACCTCATACCCTTTCCGCAAAAGTGATTCCGCCAGGTAAGAGCCGTCCTGGCCTGTTATACCGGTTATAAAAGCTTTTTTCTTTCCCATCTTTCCTCCGTTTAAATTGCGGCCGTGTTATACCTTACAGCCCAGTACGTTTACGTATGAACCTCAGGATCTTTTTAAGCGTTATACCCCGGGCAGGCAGGCTTCCAAGCTCCGTGGCCACTTCGGTTATCACGGCCGGGGCAGTGCTTGTACCCCCGTTCTGCACATATTTGAACCCCTCATAAGGACAATCACAATTCAGGAGCGGGCACGGCCTCGGGACCCAGTCCAGGGAATATTTCTCCTCGAAAAGGTTACCGTATTTTTTCATCGATGTGGAACACCGGAAAATCCCGCCCGAGGGGTCCATCCTGAAATATTTGCATCCCGTCGCGCAAAGCCGGCCGAAAAAATTCACTTTCCTGTTAAGCACTTCCTCTTCCCGCGGATCGAGGGCGTATTGATCCACCAGTTTCTTTTCGGCGGGTGTATACGCCGCGGGATACGTTTTACCTTTGTAAAAACCCCGGAAAGTCTTCGCGTTCACAAGCCTTATCCCCCCGGACCTAAGGCGGTCGATATCTTTTTCCATCCTGGGAAAAAGAGGAGGATAGGCCAGATACCCCACGTCTATGTTGAACTTCTTTTCCTGGAGATATTTTACGCGGTCGATGAAAAGCTCCACACCGTCCTCGGTCTTCTCCCTTTCGCCTATATGCAGCCCGGCGTTTATGAATATCACTTTACGGGGATCGATTGTATCCGCGAATTCCTTGACGTTAGATGTCGAGAGATTGGTGTTTATTGATATGTAGTGGTTACGCGTCAGCTCCGCGCATAGCCCCACATAGTCCGGGTACAGGAACGGTTCCCCGCCGGACATATGTACCTGCCATGTCTTGCCGGTCCTGTTAAAGCACCTGGCTATATGTTCAGGCGAATATTTCCCTACATCGGGATGTTCTCTGGACAGTTTTTCTTCACCACAGAAGCAGTACAAACATCTGAAATTGCATAGATCGTTAAGCTGCCAGAATACCATATGATCAGGAACATCCGCATCTGTGCTGATATTGTTCAATTGCCTGGAAAATTTACTGTTTATCTGTTTATCCATATCTGTAAATATTGTTGTTATTGATGGTTTCTTCTGTATACAACAAAACTTCCCTCTATATAATCAAAAAAACTTTTACTGTATCTTTCGGCCACAAACCAGGATTTTGATCTATCAAGAAATAATTGCTCTAACCCCGGAAATAAGGCAATGCACTCGATATTTTTATTACTCTCGGGATCATTAAAAAGTCTTCCTTTATATTTTTCCCTGACCGAACTGGCGAGAGACTGTGTGATCTCCGGGGTGTGGAATATCCTGGGAGTGTTTATTAACATGTAATAGCAATTCTCTCTACCATGAGAATATTTAATAAAATCAGTTAACGCCCCGATAGCTTCGGCATTATTCGCCGGATCCGCTACGATAAGTATCTTAGAATCAGGTTCAGTGCTTTGCACTATCTCGTTGATAAAATAGTTAGAATTCTTCCCTCTTTCAGCTAATAATCCCAATCGGAATAAAGTGTGCCCGATCCTCGGCACAAACATTAAAGCCGTTAATATCAAAAAGGTGCTTCTTGTAAAATACCGTGTTTTTTCAGATCCTGTAATCTCTCTGATCAGGTATACCATGAAAAATGAAAACGCTATAAACGCCGGTATCCAGAACCTTTGTCTGATGCCTGTTTTACTGTGTATGATCAGTTGCGGTATTAGTATCAACATGAACAAAGTTGCAGGATATAACAGTTTCTCTGAGAAGACTTTGAATATGTCAACAGCACCGGGTTTCTCACTTTCATCAAGAGTAGATTGCATTACAAAAAAAGCCCCGGTTAAAATAACTATGAACGTAATAAATTCCAATAATACAAAAAAAGGAATGTTGATATCTCTTATAGCCGATACCGGATCCATAAAAAAGTACATAAACCCGTTTTTTCCGCTCACACCTCCTAATAGTTCAGTATTAATACCAACACGAACAATGATCATATATAGATCCAATATCAAAAAGAATGAGAGGAAAATAATTGAAAATTTGTTTTTAATGACCGACTCTAAAAATGAAACGTTGTTTTTTGCGGCATAAAACCATATTTTTAAAAATAATACAGCGGGTATCATCAACAAAAAACTTTCTTTGCATAAAGCACTTGCAATAAGACATACCCCGGAAAAAAATCCGAATACATTGTTACGAGATGCGTTAAAAATGTTTTTTGATAAGAAATACAGGGACAATGCCAGTAGCAGCATCCCGACCGGTTCCGCCGTACCCAACCTCCACCAGCAAGCTGCCTGCTGACCAAGAAGAGTAAACAGGGAAAAAAATGCGGATTCTCCCGGGGAAAAACCGCTGGTACGGGAAAAAAGGTAAAGAAATACCGCGCATGATCCCGCTAAAAATGTTGTATAGGCATAATAAAAAAGTGGATTTGTCCCGAATAATTGTATACGCACAACTCTATGTATTATATGGAGCGGGAGAAATCTTGATCTCATGAAATTCGTGACCTGTTCGTGCAAAACATGGTAAAACCCCTGATCATTGATCTGTTCATATATACTGATAATAAGATGATCGTCTTTGAACTGAAAACCTGAAAAAAGGATCCCCGTTCCAAAAGCTATAGAAAAGAACAAGATCAGCAGAATAAGACTGATTACCGTATCTTTAACAACAGCGGGTTGTTCATTGAAAAGTTCAGTTATATTGTATCTCATATTACCTGTACCCGGATCTAATATACGTTCGCATATAACGATTGGAATGATTTGATCTTAATTCATCTTATATGCCGATATTATGACGTTTCTCAACAAGGAACAGAGGTCTTTCACGTTTTTCTTCAAGATCTCTCCATAAGTGTTCACCTGCTATGCCAAGAAATATTGACTGCACCCCGCTGACAACTAAAATAATGGATGTAAACAATGCCCATGGGTTCAGATCATTACCCATTGTATACTTCAATATCATACTCCAGCATCCCAAGAAAAGCCCTGTTACCAGAAAAACTGTGCCAGTGGCTAAAGAAAAAGTTAATGGAGTTTTAGAGAATGCCGTTATCCAGTTCGCCGCTAAAGCTAACCTGCTTCGACAATTCCATTTAGTTTTCCCTGAAACCCTTTTTTGTCTGGAATATTCCACTGTATCCTGTTTAAAACCTACCCATGATATTAATCCCCATAAAGACGTATGTTTTTCCGAACATGTATTAATAGCTTTAATAGCCTTTTCCCCTATCAAAAAGAAATCCGCTTTTGAAAGATCTATGCTGTCGGAATTCTTAACGAATAGAAAAAGTATCTTATAAAATATTAATGCGGGCAATTTAACGTGCCAGGGTTCATCGTCCCTGTTTTTACGAAGCGCCCAGACCACTTCCGCGCCGGATTTCCATTTTTCCAGCATTTCTTCCAGACAGGAAAGGTCTTCCTGCCCATCCGCCGATACATAAAAAGCTGCCTTACCCGATGAAAAAGATAATCCCGCACGTATGGCCGTATGGCTACCGCTTCTTTTGCTTAAACGTATACATTTCACGTTATCATCTTTGAATGAGGATATTGTTCCGAAAGTATTATCGCCTGAATGATCATCAACCACTATAATTTCATAATTATCTTGATATCCAATCCGGTCAAGATAAGCTTTTATAGTGCTGATAACTCTGAGAATACCGTCACTTTCTTCAAATGCCGGTATGATCGCGGAAATCTCAACCTTAGAGGAGGAACTGCGTAAAGATCGGCCCGGATTACCCGCTACTACGCTGCCTGGATCTACCGATCTTATTATGACCGACCCCAGACCTATCATCGTCCCCCCGCCTATGGTTATATCCTGCATTATGCGTGACCCGCTCCCAATATAAGATTTTTTACCAATACATGCTCTACCTGAAACAGAAACATTGGAACCGATAATACAATAATCTTCTATAGTACTTTCATGGGATATTACCGAATTCGGTAATACGACACAGTGATCTCCTATTCTAACGTCTGAAGTGAATACTGCGCCCGCCATGATCAGTGTATTGGATCCTATAGTTACCCCGGTTCCGATCCGCGCTGAAGGATGTATCAGGGTTGTATATCTACTTTCACCGATTCCGAGTGACATTATAGCCTTATCTCTTTCAGGAAAAGTATCGGGATTGCCGGGCACAGCTAATACTTTTGCTTGGGGATAAGATGCAAGAACTTCCTTGCCTCCAAGTACTTTTACTCCATTAAATTCTTGATCCCAGAGATCCCGGTTATCATCGATAAAACCTAATAAGTTCCATTGCTTCCCGTTTTTGTTAATAGCATCAATAACCGCAACTGCTTCACGGGCATTACCGCCGAACGGAAAAATCAAAAGATCTGTCATAATTTCCTCAACAATTTAGTTATACTCTTAATTTCATTTTCATCCAACCCGTCATAGACAGGTATTAGTATAACTTCACTTCTGGCTTTCTCGCTTTCCGGTAAAGAAAAACCCGAACTTGAATAAGGTTTTTCTTTATGTATGTTCATTACACCGGGTTTTGATGAGACCCTATTATCTAACAGATACTGCATAATATCGTCTCTTGGAACCGGCGCATCCGGAGTTATCCTTACAGGATAACTCTGCCAGTTAGATCTTGCATATATAGGCTCTTCGGGAAGCTTGAGCCATTTTATATCGGCTAAATATTTTTTATACAACTTATCTATATCACGTCTTTTTGCTATTATCGAATCCAGTTTTTTTAGTTGTTCCAAGCCTATAACAGCCTGGATATCGGTCATCCTGTAATTGAACCCCGTGGAAAGATATTGTTCTATCATCACATTACGCGCATTGTGTCTCACGGTATCGGGTATACTCATACAATGTTGGCGTAATAACCGGAATTGCTCGTCATACTTTTTATTATTTGTCGTAAGCATCCCCCCATCACCGGTAGTTATTACCTTTCGTGGATGAAAAGAAAAACATGCTATATCCCCTACCGGTTGCCCCACTTTTTTAAAAGTATCTCCACCATCAACTGATAATTCACTACCGATCGCACATGCCGCATCTTCTATGACGGGTAACCCGTATTTACGCGCTATGATCATAATAGCTTGCATATCACAAGGCATACCGATCTGATGCACGGGTAAAATAGCTTTTACCCTGCCAAACTCCGGATGTTCGGGATCAATATATTTAAGCGGGGATGCATCATATATGAGTTGTTGCGCATATTTGTAAAAAAGCGATCCTTCCTTAACCCGGCATTTTTTATCAATGAAATCTGATAAAGATCCCGGAGACATATTATAAGTCGCAGGATCTATATCCACAAAAACCGGTTCCGCGAAACAATGACGTACCGAGTTGGCCGTGGCTATAAATGAATGGCTGACTGTAATAACGATATTGCCCGGTTTAACCCCAACCGCAGTTAGCGCCATATGCAATGCCGTGGTGCAACTTGATACGGCACAAGCATGACCGGAACCTGTATATGACGCGAATAAGGATTCAAATTCTTTAACCTTTGGGCCTTGGGTCACCCATCCGGAAAAAATAACATCTCTAACCGCTTTAGATTCTTCTTCACCCAGGTTTGGTTTAGTTATAGGTATCACAATACCGCCTTTCGAAATCATAGGCTGTCCAGCCAATGTACAAGCCTGGAAAGACCGTCTTCCAATCCCACTTCAGCCTGGAATCCCAGCATATTTTCAGCTTTTGATGTATCTGCCAAACGCCTCAATACTTCCACGCCCCTTTTCCTTTCTTCCGGTAAAGGCAGGTATTCGGGTTCCATCTCCGCTTTCATGGCTTTTATAAGCTTTTTACATAACTCATCCAGAGATGTTTCCTCGCCCCTGGCAACATTAAAAACTTCATCAGTGACATCAGATCCCATTGCTGTTACACATGCTCTGGCGATATCCTCAATATACACAAAATCCATTGTCTGTTTGCCGTCCCCGAATATTTTTGGGCGTTCCTGTTTCTTTATCAGATGATACCAGCGTATTAAGACTTCCGTGTATTTACCGTAAGTATCCATACGTGGACCGTAAACATTAAAAAAACGTAACGCTACATAATCCAGACCGTACATATCATAAAAAGACCTTAACATAAGTTCGTTCGATATTTTGGAAGCGCCGTACAAAGTCCTGTTATTGTAAGGATGATGTTTTTCATTTGTCGGGAACTCTTCCGCCATACCGTATATAGAAGCCGATGAAGCCGCAACGATCTTTTTCACATTGTTGTCCTTACATGCCTGCAGAACATTAAAAGTGCCCATAAACATGGTATCAAACGCTTCCGCGGGATCCTGCGCGCATTGAGTTATCCTGATAGCGGCCATATGAAAACAGAAGTCCGAACCTTTCATCGCGTCACGCAACTCATCCCTGTCTTTTATGTCCCCTTTTACAACCTTCACCTTCCCGGAGTTCAAAACGTTTTCAATATTCCTTTCCGAACCTCTGGTAAAATTATCATAAACCGTTATTTCCTTAATATCCTCACGGATAAGCAGGTCGCATATATGTGATCCTACCAGACCCGCACCACCTGTTATAAATACTCTTGAATCACTTAACTTATTAGACATTGCTCCCTTTCAATTAATCATCGTTTATGACCGCTTTAATGAGGTACCCGTCCACCCCGCTTATGTGAATTTCATTACCTTTATCTGAAATCGTATTTTTCTCGATCTTGTCGCCGGTTAACATACTTTTAATAATATTTTTTCCGCATATCTCAGGTAATTGGAATCCCGGAAAAATAAACGCTCGTATCTGGTTATGTATTTCAAACGATGTTTTATTGAAATCTATCTTACAATCATTAAAAGATAGACTTTCTTTTGAATAATAACTTCCAAATTCACAAGGTTGAGGACGGGCTTTAAAATCTACGGACAGGATCGCCCCTATAGAATCCTTAAAAAGTTTGACCCCGTTATTCTTGTATTTTTCGTACAGATCCCTGGCCGTATCATTTATACCGATCTCAAAAAATTCCTGAAAAATAATATCTCCTGTATCTATACCGTCATCCATTACATGAAAAGTCACGCCGCTTTCTTCCTCTCCGTTAATCAAAGGCCAGGATGATGTATGCATCCCTTTATATTTCGGAAGCGGCGCAAAATGTAAATTGAACAGCTTGTCGGTTACAAACCTGGAAGGATCGATGATTTTATCAAATTGCAGCGATATGAATACCATATCTTCCATGCCATAAACATCGGCCAAGGACCGTAAGATCAACTGCTCCTGCGCGGCATACTTCTTTAAAGATCTTTGCCACCCATCTTCCCCGTCATCATTGACAACCGGAACAATAATTATATTTTCTTTGGGAACTTCCAGATCATTTAATAAATATTCCGTACATAAAACAGCGACATCATTCTTACCCGCTATACATATCCTCATATCTTTATCGTTCCCTGCTTTATTTCAGTTTTATATATTTACCGTTATTCTTGAGGGATGCACCGCAAGCTTCCAGTAATTTTACAACCCTTAACCCGGCTTGACCGTCATTGATAATATCCCCGCCGTTAACTATATAATCCGAGAAAGTCTCCACTTCCAGCCTTAGCGCCTCTTTATGGTCAACTCTGGGAGAGAACATATCACCTGACCTGTACTCAACAAGTAAGTCATATAACCCTTCACGGCTTTCAATATTAACTCCTTTATCATAAACTTTGATCTTTTCATCCGCTTCGATATCGTCCCAGACAAGCATTTTGTTTTTTCCGCCCATAAGCGTTTTTCTGATCTTAACGGGTGAAAGCCAGTTAAAATTGAAATGCGCGATCAGGTTTTCCTCAAAATAAACCGTAACATAAGCCAGATCCTCACATTCTTTCTTAAAATGAGCGATACCGTGCGCGCTGACGCCTATAGGTTCGGCTGTGATTATATGATCCATAATCGAAAAATCATGCGGAGCCAGGTCCCATATTACATTTACATCGTATTGAAAAAGACCAAGATTTACCCTTGTAGAATCGTAGTAGTATAATTCACCCAATTCGTTCGCATCTACCAGTTCTTTGATCTTACGTACAGCTCCCGTGAACAAAAAAGTATGATCAACCATGATCTTAAGGTTTTTCTTATCAGCTAATGCTATCAACTCTTCAGCTTCCCGCACTGTAGCGGTAAAAGGCTTTTCTACAAAAATGTGTTTGCCGTTCTCGAGCGCACTTTTCGCTATTTCATAATGTGTGTTAACGGGAGTGATTATAGCAACGGCATCTATATCTTTAGCGGTGGTAACCTCTCGATAATCGGTAAATGTTTTTAGGCTTGGATATGTCCTGGTTATCTCTTTCAACGGTTTTTCATTTTTATCACAAACCGATATAACTTCAATATTATCCACATAGTGAAAATTGCGTATTATATTGGGCCCCCAATACCCGCATCCTATAACACCAGCTCTTATCATCACGGTCTCCTAAGATTTGCCTTTAATATGCTGGAATAAAATATCAGTTAATTATATCATAGAGCATTTTATAAAAATAGTATGGATATTGTATTATATTGTTAAGACCGCCTATCCTAAAAAATTCCGGTTTATTTTGCTTTTCAATTGACATAAAATAATATTTTGCCTATAATTAATGTTCAGAAATCGTTTAATGAAATTTACGCTCCCCGCCCTTCGGTGTTACTCAGGACGGGGCGCAAATGATATAAAAAGCATTCGCTCCCCGGTAGCTTAAATGAACAAATAATTTAGGCAACCATAGGGAGACTAAATTATAATTTGTGAATTTATCTCGCCGAAGCCGAATAAGATATAATTGGTTTGGCGAAGGCGGACAATAACATTCGCTCCCCGGTAGCTCAATGGTAGTAGCGATTGGCTGTTAACCAATAGGTTGTAGGTTCGAGTCCTACCCGGGGAGCCATAAATTAAAAACCCTCATGGCGTTAAAGCTGTGGGGGTTTTTCATTTATGGAGTCAAATTGTTCACCCTGTCAGTTCCCAGGACAATTTGACTGTGACTTCACTTAAAATTCTAATTTAAAACTGCGTTTTCATTATAATTTTTCGTTCCGTCACCCTCCCCGTGTAGGGTCCCTCGGTCTGGTTGTATGAGGTTGTACCTTCAGACCTCGGTCTCCTACCCGGGAGAGAATTTTAAGTGGAAGCACCTCCCCGGGGAGGACGAGAAGTGAGATTTGGAGCCTTAAATATAAGTTCAATCCGAGCTGGCGAGGATTGAATTAACAACCGACAAATCGAATGCCCGACCGGAGGCCCCGCAATTTTGCGGCGGCACGAATGATAATGAGGGCCCAAAGCAAAATTTGCTGCGGGGCCGAAGGCGGCGAGTCCTCTTACAGCTGTCAACCTCAGATTTCAGCCCCTATCCCTATATCATTGGAACGATCTATGTTATACTATGTTAACCGCGACTTAAAATAATGAAAAAATTCTTCTTAATTTTTATCGTGCTGTTCTTAGCGGCAAAACTGGTTTATGCCCAGGACGTCCAGCAATTAATCGATCAGGTCCTTGATACATACAAAGAGGCCGGGTTGATCAAAGATGACCAAATCATGGGATTTTCCCTGTGGGGCCTGTTCGCAAGCTTTGTTTTCGGCATCATAGGGTTTGCGGCTTTCATTTACGGTAAAAAAAGGTCTCTCTTCAAACCCATAATAATAGGTATCGTACTTATGGTTTACCCTTATTTTATAAGAGGGATCTTCCCGTTGATCCTGACAGGTACAGTTCTGACTATATTATTATATTTCTTCAGGAGATAGTATGATCCGACTGATAATAAAGACTTTCAGCATATTTTTCATACTGGTTGGCGCGTTTTTAGCCTTTCTTGCGTTCGGTAGTTTATTGCTATTTTTAATATCTTTTTTGTCTCCCGGGGGCCTTCTTTTCGATCCTCTGGCATATTCAATTGTTTTTTTACCTTTAAGCGTTTTATTCCTATCCTCCGGATTCAGGATGTTTAAATTGGAAGAATCCGGCAGAAAAAGTTTCATAACCCGGACATTCCCCGCGGCAATAACAGTAATACTGGTTGTCGCCTTGATAGACGCCGCCGGGGGAATAACAACCGGAGACTGGTCTTCCGCATTTACGAGATTAAATTATTTTAAGATAATATTCTTGTCGATACCGCAGATATTCTTATGCTTTTTTTTCACGCACGGGAATGTCCGAAACCTTTTCAAATAACCTCCGCCAAAGGCGTCAGCTATAGGCTGATCAGCCCCGGGCTGAGACCCCTATGGCTGGAGCTTCCAGATACATAATACCAGGTATCCTGCGATCGGGATCCTTCACAGCCATTTTTAACAGAGAAAAAGTATGCCCGTTCCTCATCAGGTTTTCATACTGTGGAAAATTACCGCATGTCCGAAGCCGGGATAATTTAGATAAGTACAACCCGGCAAGTAGGATCCCGACCGCAGGATGTCTCGTGCACGCATTCAAGCGTAAAGCCCTTTTAGCCATAAGCCGTCAGTGATCAGAAACCAGAAACCAGAAAACAGAAGACAGAAGTCGGATCATTTCGTATGTAGTATACAGTATATCGTATATAGTTTACAGATGACAGAAGACAGCAGTGAATGGTGAAACTGCCCGAAACGGACTTAGTGAAGGGTGATATGTATACCCCACCACAACGATCTGTGGTATACTTTGCTAAACGAGGGAATAAATGAAAACCAGGATCATGCCTCCTACAGTATTATTTATCTGTTTATTATTGTCGGTAGTGTTACATTTTGCTTTCCCAGTAAAGAAATTGGTGTTTTTTCCATATACGCTTATTGGTCTTTTACTGATAATATCCGGGTTCGTAATAACGATTTGGGCGGATAATATGTTCAAGAAGAACAACATCCCGATAAAGCCCCATGATACTCCCACGCAGATCGAACGATCCGGGCCTTTTTCTTTCAGTAGAAACCCGATGTATTTGGGGATGTTCGAGGTTCTGTGCGGCATTTCCCTGTTCTTAGGTTCTTTTTCTTCCATTATACCTGCTTTTTGTTTCGTCCTTATTATGAATAATGTTTTTATTCCGCTGGAAGAGAGGAATTTGGAGAAGGAATTTGGAGAAAGTTATTTACTGTATAAACAAAGTGTACGGCGATGGCTGTGATCACAGTAATTAAAAAGTGGTGATATTCTTTGAGCATATCAGGGCTTTACATGATAACTGGTTTAACTCTGCTGGTTTCTCTTCTCGCAAGCAGAGGAAAAACGCTTAAAGCGCTTAAAATCGCTTTTCGGAAGTTTGTGGATATTTCCCCCGCTTTTTTAACAATGCTTATTTTGGTCTCTATTGTTTTATTCTTTTTCCCGGATAAGGCTTTTTTAAGTTACCTGGGAAAAGACAATCAGATGAAAAATGTCCTTTTTGCTTCTTTTTTTGGTTCGATAACTCTGGCCCCCGGTTTTATAGCCTTCCCCTTATGCGGGATCCTGCTGAAAAAAGGAGTTTCCTATATGGTTTTATCCGCTTTCACCACTACTTTGATGATGGTAGGGATACTTACATATCCGATAGAAAAAGAATATTTTGGTCTGAAAGTAACCGTAATAAGAAATATTATCAGCTTCTGCATAGCCCTCGTCGTGGCGCTGATGACAGGGATCTTTTTCGGGGAGATCTTTTGATGAAAAGAAACGTCATTATTAAATCGACCGGCATAGTATTTTATCTGGTTTTTTTAAGTATTTCTTTTAAGTTTGATTTTGCCCCGGGAAAAGAAATAGGGACCACTTTCTTCTACTTTCTGATAGATATGCTCAAAATACTGCCTTTTTCTTTTATCTTGATCGGGTTATTTGAAGTGTGGATAAAAAGATCCACGGTCGAAAAACATTTGGGTGATAAATCCGGAGTTAAAGGGTACTTTTGGGCGATATTGCTTGCAGGGACTACCATTGGAGGATTATTTGTATCATTGCCCATTGCTTATTCACTGTGCAGGAAAGGCGCCAAGTTAAGTATTGTTTTCACATACTTAGGCGCTTCAGCGATCGCGAGGATCCCGATGACTGTTTTTGAGGCGTCTTTTGTCGGCCTGAAATTTACAATAATACGTTTATCAATATCATTACCCCTGGTCATATTAACTTCAATAGCACTGGGAAATTACTTAACGAAAAACAGTTACAGCATACAAATGCCGGACAAATTGAAATAAATTGACCAGCTAGACCTCCTGATCCTACATTTATTTAAGTTGAAAAATTATTTCAGTATATTATAATACGGTATAAAGATTCCCGGCGATGGAGTTCGCCATTAACCGTCTCAACAGGCTGATGACTCCTACAAAAGAACAAAGGAGGTATCGGTTTATGTTGAGACTTTTTTTTATAGGTTTGGGGGGCGCTATCGGGGCCTTACTGAGATACTGGGCATCAGGCGCGGCGCAAGGCATTTTCCATGACAACTTTCCGGGCGGTACACTGACGGTCAATCTCCTGGGTTCACTTGTGATCGGGTTCTTGTGGGGGACTTTTGAGTCGGTAGTCGTCTCACAAAATATACGGATATTTCTATTCATCGGGATGCTTGGCTCTTTTACCACATTATCCACATTTTCTCTTGAGAGCTTTCACCTTTTGAGAAACGGAGAATATGTCTTTTGCGCGATAAACATAATGTTGAGTTTTATCGCGAGTATTTGTCTGGTATTTGCCGGCTATTTGGCCAGCCAATACCTGTTTAACCTGGTGAGGAGGTAAATAATATGAAACTTCCCGAGGAAGGCACATTATTGCGTATTTTTTTCGGAGAATCCGATAAATCCCACGGAAAACCGCTTTATGAGGTGATCGTCAACGAAGCCCGGAAACTCGGGCTGGCCGGGGCCACGGTATCCAGGGGCATAATGGGGTTCGGGGCAGACAGCCGAATGCACAATGCCAAGCTGTTAAGGTTTTCGACCGATCTGCCGATAATAATAGAGATCGTAGATACAAAGGACAACCTGGACAAACTGATGCCTTTCCTCGATGAAGTCGTACAGGAAGGTCTGATCACCATGGAAAAAGTCAAGGTCATAAAATACAGGCATTCCGATCCTGAATAGCGCTTTCAGCTATCAGCTGTCAGTGATCAGAAGCCAGAAAACAGAAGACAGAAGTCAGATCATTTCGTATGTAGTATACAGTATATCGTATATAGTTTACAGATCACAGATGGCAGAAGACAGCAGTGAATAGTGAAACTACCCGGAACGGACTTGGTGAATGGTGAAGGGACAATGCGCAATAAACCCAAAGAACCCAACAAACTCAAAGAACTCAATAAGCCCCTAAATCCTATATCCTAAACCCCAAAGCCCCTCCTCTACACATTCCCATTGACAAAACTCCGGAAATTGGTAAACTAGTTATGCACATATGTGCATAACTAGTTCAGGAAAAATAAATGAGACCAAAGAAACCCAGATGGATCAAATGTGAACCAGGTGAAAGATGCTTTCGCCCTAAGTGTAAGCCTGTGAACAAACTCGAAGGGGTTACTATATCTTTGGATGAATTTGAGGCAATCAGATTGGCTGATTTAGAAAAGCTTACACAGGAACAAATATCTAAAAAGATGAAAGTTCATCGTTCAACTGTTGCAAGAATACTTCAATCCGCTCATCTTAAAGTCGCTGATGCGTTAGTAAATATAAAGGCCATTAAGATAGAGGGCGGTTGCTGTAAAACCGAGGAATAGTTTAGTTATGAAGAACCGCTTAAAATCCGTCTTGATAGTTATTGTATTTATTTTATGTTATTTCCTGCCGTTAAAGCATATTACCTTGACAAGTCCGGTATTTGAGGCTTTAGCATTGGTCAAGTGGTATGCCAGAGAACATGTTCTTTTGTGCCTTGTTCCAGCGTTTTTTATAGCGGGAGCGATATCTGTTTTTATAAGTCAAGCATCCGTAATCAAATATTTTGGGGCTAAAGCCAATAAATTTTTGGCTTATAGTGTCGCTTCAATTTCCGGGACTATACTTGCGGTATGTTCATGCACTGTTTTACCTCTCTTTTCCGGCATTTATAAAAGAGGTGCGGGAATAGGTCCTGCTACTGCTTTCCTTTATTCAGGTCCAGCTATAAATGTTTTGGCAATAATAATGACTGCTCGTATTCTTGGTTGGAAATTAGGAGTAGCAAGGGGCCTCGGTGCAATAATTTTCAGTGTTGTCATAGGATTTTTAATGCATCTTATTTTTATCAAAGAGGAGCAAAACAAAAAATCTTCTGGAGATTTGTTTGCAGAAGAAGTCAAGGAACAAAGGCCGCTGCTTCAAAATGGTTTATATTTTGCTTCAATGGTGGCTTTTCTTGTTTTCGTAAATTGGGCTAAGCCCCAAAATGGTGAAACAGGACTATGGAGTCTGATATTTAACATGAAATGGTATTTGTCGGGTTTTTTATTGCTTAGTCTAAGTGTCATGCTGTTTAAGTGGTTCAACAAAAATGAACTTGCTGACTGGGTGTCGGCTTCATTAGGATTCGCTAATCAAATCCTGCCTTTGCTTTTCATCGGAGTTATAATCGCTGGTGCTTTGTTGGGGCGCCCGGGACAAGAAGGGCTGATACCTTCATGGATTATTTCAAAATCCGTTGGGGGAAATTCTTTATTATCAAATTTCTTTGCTTCTGTAGTCGGCGCATTTATGTATTTTGCGACTCTTACAGAGGTCCCTATTCTTCAGGGGCTTATAGGTTCGGGTATGGGTAAAGGGCCAGCGCTGGCTCTTCTTTTAGCGGGTCCAGCACTTAGCCTGCCGAATATGCTGGTTATTAGAGGTGTGTTTGGAACTAAAAAAACAATAGTATATGTAAGCCTGGTAGTTGTTATGGCTACTGTAAGTGGTATTATTTTTGGCATTATAGCCAATTGATCCCGGAGGCAAATAATGAAAATCGAAATTCTTGGAACAGGATGCCCTAAATGCAAGCAATTATATGAAAATGTTAAATCAGCGGTTGAGCAGTCCGATATAGAAGCCGAAATAGTCAAAGTAGAGGATATAGAAAAAATAATAGAATATGCGGTTATGATGACCCCCGCGGTTGTTATAGATGGCGAAGTCAAGTCATCAGGCAAAATATTATCCCCGGATGAAATAAAAACATTCTTACGTCAATAAGGAGTGTTAAAAATGAAATCAAAACTTATAATTATCGTATTGAGCATAATTACATTGTTAAGCAGCTCTATTTCTACGGCTGAAAGACTCCCTACAGTCGTTGCTACTTACTTCCATACCACATTCAGGTGTGCTTCTTGTTATAAAATACAGCAGTTTACAGAAGAAGCCTTGCAGAAAGGCTTCCCAGAGGAAATTGCTTCTGGACAATTAAAATATCAGGTTGTCAATATTGAAGAACCGGGAAATGAACATTATATTAATGATTACGGACTATATACAAAATCAGTAGTTCTCTCCTTGCAGGAAAATGGCAAAGAAGTTGGATTTAAGAATCTTGATAAAGTTTGGCAGTTTTTGAATGATAAAAATAAGTTTATTTCATATATTGAAAACGAAACAAAAACCTTCTTGCAGTCTAAATAAATGAGGTCGGGCATGGTAGCATTGCTTTCAGCGCTTTGGTTTGGGATATTGACATCTATTAGCCCTTGTCCCCTTGCAACTAATATTGCTGCCATTTCTTTTCTTTCAAAAAAAATAAATCACCCTAGATACGTAATAATCTCAGGCATTGCTTATACCCTGGGAAGAGTTTCAACATATATGACAATTGGTATTCTCATTATCACCTCTCTTGTCGGGATTCCCGTTATAGCTAATTTCCTTCAACAGAACATGCACAAAATACTTGGACCTCTGCTGATACTAGTCGGGTTATTCCTTATAGGAATAATAAAACTTCATTTTGCAGGATTTTCTTTGTCCCATGAGAAACAAAATCAATTGGCTGATTCTGGATTAAAAGGTGCGTTCATGTTAGGTGTGATTTTTGCACTTTCATTTTGTCCCATATCAGCTGGTCTTTTTTTCGGCAGCCTCATACCGCTAGCGCTTAACAGCAATTTCAGTATTGTTTATCCAGTAGTGTTTGGCGTGGGAACGGGGCTGCCGGTAATGATTTCCGCCTTAGCAATAACTTCCGGGGTAGGCGCGGCATCATATTGGTTTAAAAAATTATCGGATATTGAAAAATATACAAGAAAAGCTACAGGTGTAATCTTCATTCTGGTTGGAGGTTATTTCGTCTGGAATTATTATGTTGCTGCCCTTTTAAAATAAGGAGTGGTATGAAGCAGGTATCACATGAAGAACATAAGCTGGGATTTTTCGAGAAATATCTGACAATATGGGTTATTATCTGTATCGGGCTGGGGATCCTGCTTGGCAAGACATTTCCTCTTGTCGCTGTCACTCTGGACAGTCTATCCATTTACCAGGTATCCATCCCGATAGCTGTGTGCCTGTTTTTTATGATGTATCCTATTATGGTCAAGATCGATTTCAAAGAAGTCATAAAGGCCGGGAAAACACCCGGACCCGTCATGTTGACCCTGTTCGTGAACTGGTTTGTAAAGCCGTTTACGATGCTCGGGATAGCCACTTTGTTCCTGGGAGTGATCTTCAAGGGATGGCTTCCCGGTGTTGAAACGGTTAAAGACGGTTCGCAAGTCGAGTTATACCGGTCATATATTTCGGGCTGTATATTGCTCGGGATAGCCCCCTGCACGGCAATGGTACTTGTCTGGGGGCATCTATCAAAAGGCAATGACGGTCACACCCTGGTCATGGTCGCGATCAATTCCCTGACGATGCTTTTTCTTTACGCGCCGTTGGGGGGATGGCTCCTGGGCGTAAACAGAATGCCTATACCCTGGCAGACAATAGTCCTGTCGGTAATAGTCTATGTGGGGTTCCCGTTGTTCCTTGGTTATCATTCCAGAAGACTGATAATAGCCGGAAAAGGGATGAAATGGTTTGAGGAAAAATTCCTGCATTATTTGACACCCGTGTCCATTTCAGCCCTGCTCGTGACACTGATCCTCCTCTTCTCGTTCAAAGGTGACTTGATAGTAAAACAGCCCCAGGTGATCTTTCTTATAGCTGTTCCGCTGTTTATCCAGACCTGCCTGATATTCTCAATAGCGTATGCTATGGCTAAGTGGATAAAACTGCCGTATAAAGACGCGGCACCTTCGGCTCTCATAGGGGCAAGCAACCACTTCGAGGTCGCTATCGCGACATCCGCCATGTTATTCGGCCTGTCATCAGGGGCATCCCTTGCCACGGTCGTGGGAGTCCTGATCGAAGTCCCCGTGATGCTGATGCTAGTAAAGGTCTGTTTGAAAACAAAACATATATTCAAAAAAGAGGTTTAATATGAAGAAAAAAGTCTTATTTTTATGCACGGGTAATTCCTGCCGGAGCCAAATGGCTGAAGGTTGGGCGAAACATCTCAAATCCGATGTAATAGAGGCATATTCGGCGGGTATAGAAACACACGGGTTAAATCCAAATGCCGTAAAGGTCATGCGGGAATCGGGTGTGGATATATCGGGACATAAATGTAAACTCGCGCAAGACCTGCAAGGCATTGAATTTGACTATGTAGTCACGGTCTGTGGACATGCCAATGAAACTTGTCCGTTTTTCCCGGCTAAGACGAAAATCGTGCACGTGGGGTTTGATGATCCGCCCAGGTTGGCAAAAAAAGCCAAAACCGAAGAAGAAGCATTGGGGCATTATCGCAGGGTCCGGGATGAAATAAAAGATTTTGTGAAAAAAATGCCTGAAAACCTGATTGATAATCAGACTTTTCAAGGAAAACTATGACCAGGATAATAATAGACACTAACCTTCTTGTGGCTTATATGTTCAATAAAAAAAGCGCGGCGGCGAAAATACTGGCCCTGTCGGAAAAGGGCCGCGTACGCTTGATGTGGCACCGCAAGATCATGAACGAAGCGGAACTAATAACCGGAAAGATCTCAAAGGCCGCCCCCAGGGCCGCTATAAACCTCAAAAATATATTCAAAAAAAACAACGAAATAAAAAATATGCCCCGTATTAAAGGTGCCTCAAGGGATCCTGACGACGATAAGTTTCTGGCATGCGCGGTAGCCGCGCATGCGGATATGATAGTATCAAATGACGAGCATTTGCTGGAAATCCAAAGTTTCCGGGGTATACCGATCCATACTTCCGCCAGAGCGATAAAGATCCTGTCTTCCCGGGCCTGATCTTTCCCCTCTAATCCGGCACAGGATTTTGATGCATATTTGACAATAAAAACCGCAAGCAAGCATACAGTCTGACGTGGTATAATATAATGGAAGGTATTTGAAGAATGATTTAAAGAACTGGAGTAAAATATGGATATAAAATCGTTGATGCTGTGTCTGATCGCTGTCGCCCTCGTAACCGGGGCTTATGCCGAAGGAGGGCAGAATATGGAAAAAGCTACTTTTGCGGGCGGATGTTTCTGGTGTATGGAAGCTCCTTTTGAAAAATTGCACGGAGTCATTGATGTCGTTTCGGGATATATGGGCGGTACTACCGAAAACCCGACATACGAGGAAGTCTCTTCCGGCACTACGGGACATGTGGAAGCGATCCAGGTCACATATGACCCGTCTCAAATAAGTTACCGGGAACTGCTTGACGTGTTCTGGAGCCAGATAGACCCCACGGATGCCGGCGGTCAGTTCACCGACAGGGGCAGTCAGTATAAGACCGTTATATTTTATCACAATGAGGACCAGAAAAACCTTGCCGAGGCATCTAAAAACGAATTATCCAGTTCCGGCCGGTTTGACAAGCCCATAGCTACGGATATCAGGAAGGCATCCGAGTTCTATGTGGCCGAGGATTATCACCAGAATTATTATAAAGCCTGCCCGTTAAAATATAACCTTTATAAAATGGGATCGGGTAGAAATTCTTTCATAAAAAAAACCTGGGGTGATAAAACAGAAACCGGCAAACCGGACCTCAAGGACAGGCTGACTCCCCTTCAATACAAAGTTACCCAGCAATGCGGCACTGAAAAGCCGTTTGACAACGAATACTGGGACAACAAAAAACAGGGTATATACGTGGATATCGTCTCCGGTGAGGTTCTTTTCAGCTCTAAGGATAAATTCGATTCGGGCACGGGATGGCCCAGTTTCACAAAACCGCTTGATCCCGAAAATATAGTTGAAGAAGAAGATACGAGCCTGGGCATAAACAGGACCGAAGTAAGAAGCAGTAACGCCGATTCCCACCTGGGGCATATATTCGACGACGGGCCGGGCCCCGGCGGTCAGAGGTATTGCATAAATTCCGCCGCGCTGCGTTTTATACCCGCGGAAGACCTCGAAAAAGAAGGTTACGGCGATTATAAAAAACTCTTTGAATAATACCGCACTTCTTCATGAAAGGAAACATGATGCCTGAACGGACAGTCTGCCTGGCCTGTATAGACGGGCGTATCCAGATACCTGTTATAAAGTGGATCATGAAAAACCATGGATCCGCGTATGTAGACATGATCACCGAACCGGGTATAGACGGCCTGTTATCGGATAATAACCGCGATATAGGTGATATCATGGATAAAATAGAGTTGTCGGTCAGGGTAAATAACGCGAGCGGTATTTTTATTGTGGGGCACCATGATTGTAAAGGTAATCCCGTCGAAGACTCCGGGCATAAAGATCATATCCTTTCCGGGGTGAACCGGATTAAAAAGGCCTTTCCGGGGATGGATGTCAAAGGGCTCTGGGTCGGGGCTGAATGGTGTGTTGAATGCCTCGAAACTTAATCTGGAAGGAGGACGCGGCATGACCATAGTCAGAGAGATATACAAATGCAACCTTTGCGGGAACGTTGTCGAAATACTTAAAGGCGGGGTCCCTTCCCTTGTATGTTGTGACGAGGAGATGAAAAAAGTCGAAGCGAAAACCATCGACGAAGGTAAAGAAAAACACGTGCCTGTCATCGAAGAATCCGAAAACGGTGTGGTCATAAAGGTAGGCGCCGCTGAACATCCCATGGAAGAAAGACATTACATAAAATTCATAGAAGTCCTGGTCGGTGACATGGTATTGAGAAAGGACCTGAAACCGGGTATGACGCCTTCCGCCTTTTTCCCGATAAACAGGTCCGCGGTAACGAATGTCCGTGAATTCTGCACCGTCCATGATCTATGGCAGGCATGAAAACGGGTTCAAAATATCAAAAAGGATAAAACATGCGCACACACATCTTTGTGTTAACAGTTTTTCTGATAACGGCCCTGAATGTGCCGTTATCGAACGTGTATGCTTATGAAACATCCAGAGTGGAAATAGGAAACGACGTGGTCATAAGCTTTTCCACCCTGCCCGTGCGAGAAGGCGGGTTTATCTGCGACCATGAACGGTATTCCGAGTCTGCACCGGTCATCGTCACATTAAGGACATATCATCTGAGTGATATCACAAGCCGGGGTATTCACATAAAAGAAAAGATGGAGCGGTATAAAATGGCTACAAGGCAGGTCCTTGACGAAGATGAAGAGGACCATGTGATACCTGTCAAAGGGTTCTTTAAAAAGACCGGCATACTTGATATGCAAGGCGTGAAGATGCAGCTTACTGTCAATTCACCCTATGATATACTCGTCCGGATGCCGGCAGACACTGAATAATAACACACAGGAGCGGATAATGCCGCACGGATCATATATTTCACTGGATGAGGCGTCCAGACATCAAAAAGCGGAAAAGATAATCTCGATTTTACGCGGTTTCACCGACCTGTCCGCCTGCGACATACTGGATATCGGTACCGGTTCGGGCCAGATAGCTCGGCATGTGGCACGGCACTGCAAACAACTGGTAAGCGTGGATAGTCATGACCACAGGGTCGTCAAAGACGGTTATTCATTTAAACCGGTGGATGATGAATCCCTTCCATCCGAGGATGAAAAATTCGATATCGTCATATCAAACCATGTGATCGAACATCTGCCCGACCGAAAACGGCACCTGGCCGAAATAAGAAGAGTCCTTAAACCAAAGGGTTTACTGTACCTGGCGTTCCCCAACAGGTTTTTCCCGGTCGATCCTCATTACAGGTTACCGTTTATAAGCTGGCTGCCCCGGAAAACCGCCGTTTTTTATCTCAAAGCTGTCCGGGATAAGCTATGGGATATATATCCGGTATCCCTTTCCGGCATAAAGGCCGTTTCACAGGGTTTTGAGATAACCGACTGCACCCCCGGTATTCTGAAAGACCCCGACAAATATAACATCCATCTGCCGTTTCATCTATCCTCATTACTCGCGGCCCTGCCCCGCCGCTGCCTGCGGATATTGAGCCGCCTGTCGCCTACACATATACTCATGCTGAGAAAAAAATGACGGTCTCATCTTGAATATTCCGGGCGTTTTATATATAATCTTCATCCCATGTATCAAGGGGGAAAGGATAAAAAATGAAGATCAGTGAATATGTCCATGCCCTAAAAATACCGTTTAAGATAAACCTTCCTTCCGGTATGGTGTTGGACAGGTTTGTCTATGTATATATGATCTATGGACGGGATATATACCTTATTGATTCCGGAGTTTCCGGTTCGGACGGGATCATCTTTCATTACATCGAAAAAACCGGGAGAGACCCAAAAGAGATATCCGGGCTTATACTGACACATGCACATCCGGACCATATAGGGGCGGCAGGGTCCATAAAAAATATAACGGGATGCGCGGTTTACGCTAATAAACACGCGCGACCATGGATCGAGGATACCGACTTGCAGTTCAGGGAACGCCCAATACCGGGCTTTCATGATCTGGTCGAAGGTCCGGTCAGTATCGACGGCATCCTGGACGACGGGGGTATGTTATCCATGGATACGGGGCTCGACCTGGAGGTCCTCCATACACCGGGCCATTCGAACGGGTCTATTTCTTTATATCTGCGGGAAGAGAAAATACTTTTTTCAGGGGATTCGATAATACCTCCCTCCGCGCTGCCGATCTATACGGATAACGCGGAAACCATAAAATCGATAGAAAAACTGAAAACCATTGAAGACATCGAAACGCTTCTATCATCCTGGGATGGCCCCAGAAAAGGCGCCGGGATACGGAAGATAATGGATGAAAGCATCGATTATCTCCGGCGGATACATGAAACGGCTCTCAGGATATCAGAAAACGATCCGTCACCCGATCCGATGGATCTGTGTAAAAAGATCACGAAAGAACTGGGCCTGCCGCCTGTATCGGTTAATCCGCTGGTCGCCGCGTCATTTATGTCCAGTTTAACCCCGCGGCAAAAATGATTTGCCAGGCCCGCATATGATGCTACAATTGAATATATCATGTATTGTAGACCATATAAATTTTACCTGATCGCGACAATTTCACTGTTACTCATATCGTCATGTTCGCGGGTACCGGCTGAACTGGACCAGGCCGCCCATATAGTCTATCATTTCCTGGCCCCCAAAAACCTGGAACAATCGGCTTTTTACGCGGCACATCCTGACGGGAAAGCTTCCGATTTCGTGAGTTATTTTTTCTCGGATATGGGAGTAGCTGAATGGCCGCCCTGGGAGGATGGCGCGTCCGAAATGGAAAAAATACAGGCAAAAGCCCTGGGCGGCGCTTTGATCCCCGAAGATGTATCCCTGATATCTCTGCAACCTGACCCTTCCCTGGATAAACAGCTGGTCCTGAAATTTGATGATAATACAAATGAGATAATAGTGGAAGGGTATCTCGACCCTTCAGAAAAACCCGTGCTTATACGCAGGTACGAGCTGCATAAAGTAAAACCTTCTCCGCTGGCCCGGGTGCTTTATGAATCCAACGCCGGTATAGGCATGTCTTCAAGATCGTTTTGACCGGGAATTGCCTCCATTAAATAAAAATATGATAAAATCTACGTATGAGTAAAAAGACCCGCTTTATAGTTCACGTGGACATGGACGCCTTTTTCGCGTCGGTCGAGCAGCATGATAACCCAGAATACCGGGGCAAACCTGTTATAGTGGGCGCTGATCCCAAAAAAGGGAAGGGCCGGGGTGTAGTAGCCGCATGCTCCTATGAAGCCAGAAAATACGGGATCCATTCCGCCATGCCCATATCCATCGCGTACCGGAAATGCCCCCATGCGGTATACCTGCGTGGTAACATGCACCGTTACGCCGAAATATCCGACCGTATCCTCGGTATACTGGAACAATTCACACCGGATATAGAGCCCGTAAGTATCGATGAAGCGTTTCTTGATATAACCGGAAGCCATCACCTTTTCGGCACACCTGAAGAGACATGTATTATGATAAAGAAAACTGTAAAAAAAGAAACCGGGCTGACAGCCTCAATAGGCCTTGCCCCGAATAAAATGACGGCTAAAATAGCTTCGGATATAAAGAAACCCGACGGCCTCGTTATCGTAGATGATAGCAGCCTATTACCGTTTCTTCATCCACTTCCGGTAAACAGGATATGGGGTATAGGTGAAAAATCCATGAAAGTCCTTATCCGGATGGGCATTAAAACTATCGGGGACCTGGCGGCATACGACCCGGAAAAAGTCGTTGAGATGTTCGGGAAAAACGGGATGCATGTCTGGGAACTCGCCAACGGCATAGACCCCAGAGAAGTGGAATCCGATGAAACCGTAAAATCTATAAGTAACGAACACACTTTTCCGGAGGATACGGATGATATGGAAGATATTAAAGATATATTGATGTATCTCAGCGAAAAAGTTTCAAGAAGGATGAGAAAAAACGGTTTTAAGTGCCGCACAATAACACTGAAGATAAGATTCAGAGATTTCAAGACATATACACGGGCTGTAACGATAGCCGAACCTTCTAATTTCGCTACTATACTTTACGAGAATTGCATAAACCATTTGAAAGATTTTGATCTTCAAAGAAAGGCCGTGAGATTGCTGGGCGTCAAAGCATCGAACCTTATAGATACTTTCTGGGATACTTCACTGTTCACAAAAGATCCCGGCAGATCAGGAAAAAAAGAAAATATCCATCGCGCGCTGGACAAAATAAAGGATAAGTACGGCGAAGGTTCCATAGGGTTCAGGGGCCATTAGGATCCAGGGGGGATATCCGGGGATCTCTATATACTATATCCCAGACCCTGAGGATCTATTAACTAGCTATAAAGCAGCGTCTTCTCGCCTATAAGATCCGCGGTTTCTTTTCCGATAATGTTTTCGACTATTTTCAATGAGAATTCCAAAGCTGTAGCAGGGCCTCGACTTGTTATTACGTTCCCGTCCTGCACGACTTTGTCTCCGGAAACCCTGACCGATGATGAAAAATTTTCCTCCATCCCGGGATAACAGGTAGCCTTTTTACCCTCCAGTATGCCTGACGGAGCCAGGACCAGCGCCGGGGACGCGCATATGGCCGCTACCAGTTTGCCGTCCTCGAACATATTGTTTATCAGGTTCCTCAGTTCTATCGAAGCGGCAAGACGCTCGGCCCCCGGGGTACCGCCCGGCAGGACCAGCACATCCGGGATATAGTCAATTTCCCCGAAAACAACATCGGTGTTTATTGTTATATCATGCGCTCCCTTGACGGACTTGCTCCGTAAGCCGGCGACAACCACATTCACCCCGGCCCTGCGCAATATATCTATGGGGGTAACGGCTTCTATTTCCTCGAATCCCTGTGCCAGGACAATAACAGCTTTTTTATCCATCACTACCTCCGCTTGCAGATTGTAAATATAAAAATATTAAACTGATATTGTGAATTGTACCGCTATACACACCAGATCATCAAGACTTTTTTTAAAAGCCCGGGCCTCATCGGGGTCCATCCCTTCTTCCAGTCTTTTATCCAGGGGAAGATCGCTTACAGCGAGCAACCCGGCCGCCTCTATCCCGGCCAGTTCAGCGGCCTTGTAAACAGAGGACAGTTCCATATCCACGCCCGCGAACCCGGTTTCTTTTAAAAACAACATGTTCTCCCGTGTTTCCGCCATGAGTGAGCCGATCGTAAATACAGGCCCCGATATTACTTTTGGAGATATCTCTTCCCGCCCGCCCAGGAACTCCGCCAGCCCGGCTGTAAGGGCGGTACCGGATCTTATCGTATTACCTTTGTTCGTCATCCCCCGGATAGAAAAAGCGTCATCATAATATCTGGTGAATCCTTCACCGTTTACCGCTTCGTCGCCTATTATAAAATCTCCTATTGCGCCCGCTGATAATCCGCCGCAAGTACCGGTAAACAGAAGTTTTTTTGCGCATGTACCCTCTAAAAGCAGCACCGCATCCCCCATAAGCCTGTCACCTATACCACAATGGATCACAGTGATCCTTTCTCCGTTGTATTCTGCGACAAAACCGGAATACAACCTGCCCCGGAATTCGTCACGCACGTCTACTTCTTTTTTGAACTTATCAAGAGCTATAAAAGGTGTCGTTATGACCTTCTCAGTGAAGACGGATGGCTCTGCCCCGTAACAGAATTTAAAGAATTTTCCAGTGTCCATATCTGTATCTTTCATTGTGTGTTATATGATGATCGTTTATGCCGGGTCCCACCCGCCCCCATTACCTCGGACGCCTGCATTCAGTGCATTCATTCGCAAGATCCGGCATGATCGCGCTGCAATTGGCGCACACCCAATAACCTTCCGGCGGGTTTTTCAATTTGTGACGTTTTCTCACATACGGTAAATACATGTTGACTATCAGGACATATATCACTACAAAAAACCCTGTCAAGAGGGCATACAACAGAAAAAACGGGGTCATGACAGCAGGACGTACTTTATCGATATCTATTCCGTTAAGCCGGAGATGTTCCTCCACAAGGTATTCAGCGTCCCTGTATCTCTCTATCTCTCCTTTGCTTAAATAGATGATGATGGGTCCTGATATCCTGTATTTACCCACATGAAAATTGCGCAGTTTCTGAAGATAACTTTTATAGAACCTGGCCGCGGTCCCCAGATCGCCTTCCTGTTCCAGGGTGAGAGCTATAAGAAAATCCGGACCGAAATATTCCGGCCATAACCGCCGGGCCTTAAAAAGTTCTTCTTTCGCTTTTTCGGTATACCCTCCGGAAAGATAAAATATACCGTCCATGAAAGATTTCGCAAAATCCCTGAGAGATTGTCTTGTCCTGTTGTTATTGGATACTTTGGAAATAACATCGACGTTTATGGCAAATCTTTGATATGAAAAGAAATCATCATACCCGCCGTTAGCACCCTGTACCGTCACCGGGAGGATCAGTAAGACCGTTACGGATAATATTCCGACAACTTTTACGCGTATGATCTTTTTATTGAATATGCGTTTAAACTGAAAAAAGGCGTTCCGGTAATTCATATCGGGTCTTCCAGGAAGCCGGATCACTTGAAAAGATGAATCTCCACGAGTTTATGGTCCGACTTTACCCACCATCCTTAAACCATCCTGAGCTTGCCGAAGAATACCCGTGGTATTTTTTGCGCTAAGTACCTCAATTATCACCTCGCGGATTCATGGTGAGCGAACAAAGTAAGTCGAACCATAAAAATATGAAAAGTTATATGACTCCGCTTTTTATAAGGCTCAGCACTTTGTTTATCTCGAAAGGTTTATAGATAATATCAGACGCCTTTTCCTCAAGCGCCTTATGTACAAGCTCATCCACCGAATATCCGGTCATCATAATGACATTGGTATCCGGTTTGAGTTTTTTTACTTCTTTTAGGGTCTGTATCCCGTCCATCTCGGGCATTCTTATATCCAGGAAAATTATATCAAAATCCCCTTTCTTGACCTTTTCTATGGCCTGGGCCCCGCCGTAACAGCTTTCCGCCCTGAACTCATTTACTTTAAGAATATCACAAAAAACATCGGCAAAGTCTTTATTGTCGTCAACAACAAGTATGTTATGTTCTTTGTTCATACACGCCTCCATTCTACAGCCGGCTATTGATATTTTTTGTATTCCTGCCCCGGGCCAAACCCCTTACCCGCATACTTTTAGTAATTCTACACTACGTAAATAGATTTGTCGACAGGTTTTTTTATTTTATACGGTTTCTTGTTTTTGGACATCACGTATGATATCATTGATGTCGGAAAATACATAACTATAATATTTTACATATTTTTCTGGGTTTCCGCCGGATATGGATAAATGTAAATTAGTCATACAAATACCATGCTACAACGAAGAGGGATCTCTCGCGGTCACCCTGAATGACCTTCCAAAAAACATCCCGGGTGTTTCCGATATAGATGTGCTCATCATCAATGACGGTTCGACCGATAAAACGGCCGAGGTTGCCGCGAAAAACGGTGTAATACATATGATCAATTTCAGGAAAAGAAAAGGGCTCGCGGTGGCCTTCGCGGCAGGTATTGATAAAGCCCTGGAAATGGGGGCCGATATAATCGTCAATACGGATGCCGACAACCAGTACCGGGGATCGGATATCGAAAGGCTTATACGCCCCATCCTGGAAAAAAAGGCTGACCTGGTCATAGGGAACAGGAAGATCGAAGAAATAAAACATTTTTCGTTCATAAAGAAAAAACTCCAGCGTTTCGGGAGCAGGATCGTAAGGTATCTCTCCGGCATAGAGATCCCCGACGCTACAACTGGTTTCAGGGCATATAATAAAGACGCGGCCATAAAACTTAATGTCATCTCGGAATTTACATACACGCTCGAGACCATAATAGCCGCCGGTAATAAAGATATCGCCGTGGAGAATATAGATATATCCACAAATCCGGAACTCAGGAGATCCCGTCTTTTCAGAAGCATACCCGAATATATAACCAGGTCGGCGGCTACCCTTGTCAGGGTCTACACGATGTACAGGCCGTTGAAGGTATTTTTCCAAATGGGCCTTATCGCTTTCATCGCCGGATTGGCCATAGGGCTGCGTTTCCTGTATTTTTATATAATCAATAAAGGGATGGCCGGACATGTGCAGTCTCTTATACTCTCGGCCGTCCTCCTGATACTGGGATTTCAGGTCATGCTGCTGGGTATGTTAGCCGACCTTATATCCGCGAACCGCAGGCTGATCGAAAATACTTTAAGTAAGGTAAAAAGACTCGGATTGAAGAACCCGGAAGATTAAAGGCCCGGAGCTTTGATGATCCTCAGGTAATTGTCGACTATGACATCCCAGTTATAATTTTCCCGCACGAATTTTCCGGCTTTTTCCCCCAAGCGTTCAGCTTCACTGTTGTCCTTTAACAGGCTGTTTACGGTCCCGGCGAACGCCTCATCATCGTCCTCCGGGACCAGGAACCCGTTATTACCGTCGGAGACCGCGTCCGGTATCCCGTCAACGGAAAAAGCCACGACCGGGACTTTGTTCAGGGAGGCCTCAAGGGCCACTATGCCGAACCCCTCGTAATCGTTTTCGTAATGCCTGTTCGGCATCACAAATATATCCGCGGCGGAATATATATTTCTCAGCATAATATCCCCGTATTCTATATCACCCAGAAAATGCACCTTTCCGTTTAACCCCGCTTTTTCCGCGTATGCCGTTATCTCCGACTTTTCCGCCCGGGATTCCGGGCCCTTTGCCTCTCCGACAAGTAAAAGACAGGTGCCGGGAAAACGTTGCACAATACGTGGGAATATATTTTTCACGAACAGCGCCATACCTTTTTTTCTGACCATCCTGGAAACGGATAAAATAATATTTTTATTTTTCAGGTCCAGCCCGAATTCTTCCTCCAGGCATGACCGGGAACCCTGTTTATCGGATGTTTTCGTATATTCGTCTATATTGATACCATTGGGATTGACAAACAATTTTTCCCCGCAGAGCCCGCGTTTTATCAGCCTTTCCCTGAGAAACCGGCTTACACAGATAACACCGTCCAGTTTCTTCGCCGGGCCGATGACAAAGAACCGGTATATGGCATTATCAAAAGCCGTGTCTTTACCATGGGCCATGGCGAAAACCCTTTTCCCGGACAATATCTTAAAAAAGAGGCCTACAGGAGAAAGGGCCAGGTCCCCTACCTGTATAAAGTCTATCTTTTTTGCCGCGAGAAAAAATATCCCCTTGAAAAATATGGATATAAGAAAGAGGGACAGTAATTTCTGGGAACGGCCCCAGGTGATGGAAAAGACCTTTTCCCTGCCTTTCAGGGCATTGTGGAACTCGTAACTCTGGGTCTGCATCCCCCCTATGGAAGGCGGATATTTTCTTGTTATGTATAAAATGTTCATTTCCCTACTTTATCATCTCCGAATAAAGTTCCGCGTATTCTCCGGCCATTTTTTTTATAGTAAAATATTTCTCGACTCTTTCCCGGTTAAAATCCCCCATACGTCTCCTCAACCCACTGTCAGCCGCCAGGCATCTTATCCTGTCCACATAGCCGTCGATATCGTCGATCCCGCACAGATAACCTCCCTTACCGTTAATGACAAGCTCGGGTATGGACGAATAACCGGTTGATACCACCGGTTTAGCGCATGCCATGGCTTCACAGACCCCCAGTCCGAACCCTTCCAGCCGTGTCGGGAAAAGAAAAATATCGCAATTTCTGTAATAATCCGCCAGGTCCCCATCCTTTATATTGCCTATAATATGGATATTATCGCTTATACGCACACGGTTTTTCCGCAATCCTGACGTACAGAACAGTACGAACTTATCTCCGAGCCTGTTCATTATAAGGGGAAGAAGATCCGCCCCTTTTCTCTTTATCAGGTTACCGGTAAAAAGCAATACGGTCTTATCTTTCCCGACACCGAAAAAATCCTCTTTCTTTTCGGACGGGTAGAACTTGTTCTCGTCGATCCCACAGTAAATACGCCTGGACTCCACACCGAACTTTTCCCTGATCATATCCCTGGTAAAATCGCTTATACTAGTCACGTGATCGGCAGCCGCGAAACTTCTCTTTTCATAATGGTATATTATCCCGTGAAACACTTTCTGGGGCAGGCTTTTATATCTTTCAAAAGACTTATCATGCACCACATGATACCCGGTCACGAGCAGGGGTATATCACGGTCGTGAAAAACAAACCCGTTCCAGCTGTTAACATGGACGATATCACATTCATCCTTTGTCCGTTTTTCTTTTATTAAGAACGGATAATATTGAAAATGATGCGGGTACGCGCGTATCACCGTCTCTATACCGATGGCCTCCAGGGCTTCTGAAAGGTTTTTTGTCCAGACATCCGTCCCTGCCCCCACTTCTATGATCTTAAAACATATTTTCATCTTAAAAATAACATATACCGTTGGGAACGGCGAGCACCGAACCCACGAGAACCGTCTTTCCGAAAAAATAAAGCACTACCACCCCTAATCCATAAATATAGGCTTTCTGCGCCCATGTGCGTTTTATATCGTTCGCTTTTCTAAAAAGAAACACGATGTTAGCGGCGCACAGAACGAATAACGGCACCGAAACCGAAGTTATATACCTGCTCTGGTAATTACCCCATATGATATAAAAAGAAAGTATCACACCCGCTGTTATAAGCAACAGCATGTGTTCCTTGCGGCGTTCTTCCTTAAAAGCCGCGTAAAATATGCTTAAGAATGATATAAAATAAAATGGCGACAGTTCCACAAGGCGCCCTAAATAAAAATGCCATGGCACCCCTCCGAAAAGCCCCATCCTCCAACCGGCTTCCGGCACATAGGTCAACTTCAGGGTGTTCATGATGTTCCCGGCTATAATATAAACTAGACCGGCGCCTATCGATACAAAGACCGCCTTATGCAACGCCTCTTTTTTATTAAACAACCAGAACAACACCGGAAGAGCGATAGATAACAACAAAAGCCCCTGCGGAAATTCCTTCCGTTGCATGGCATATATGACAACATTGGGCATATCATGGTTTGCGTATAAAGACTGGAATATTCCCGGCCCGAAGACTTTGAAGTTCCAGTAAAACCAGGGTATAGAAATAAAAAAAGGCAGTGCCAATGATATCCAGAAATGGATGTCTTTGACGACTTTTCTTTCATATATTATCGCGAAAATTAAAATAGCGGGTACGACAAGTATCCCCGGATATTTGCATAAAAAAGCCAGGCCCGCCATAAGCCCGCACGCGTACATAAAATACCTGCTGCCTCTTTTTATGAAAAGTACAAAAAGATATAAAGCGGCTATCATGAAAAAAGCCACCGTGGTCTCCATCCATATTTTCTGTGAGCATATCCATGAAACGGGTTCTATAGTCATCAATAAAGCCGCGCATATACCCGTCACGTCATCAAAAAGTTCCCGCCCTATCAGATATGCCAGTATCATCAGCAACATACCCATGGCAAGAGACACCCTGAAAGCCGATACCTGGCTGACGCCGAAAACCGAGTAACTGAACCTTATAAGATACGGAAACACGGGGGGGTGTTTGAATAAAGGTTTGGAAAAATAATCCGGGAGTTTTCTTCCCCGTTGTTTCAGAAAATTCTCATACAGCCCCACCGTGTTATAATTAGCAGGGTCTACAAATAACTGGCTGGCCAGCAGCGGGTATACACTTTCATCAAAACTTCTGGGATGTTCTTTTTCATAGCTCTCCACCCTGGTGATAACGATGATGGCCATCAGTACCGGCATAATAATATAAAATATCTTTCTCATGATTTTTCCTTTCCTGGCGGATACTTGCCGGTCTTCAGTCTCTTGACAGGCGCTTGACGATGTTCCCGGACAAGAACCTGTAAAACCGGCTTCCGGCGGATGTCCTCCCCAGTATCCCGTTAATAAAAAATCCTTCCATCCCGGCAAGTATTGTCTTTCTCAGGAACTGGAAGGGTAAAACGGTGGTCCCTCCAGCGAATATTATATAATATGAATTCAAAAATCCGGGTAAAGGTGTTATGTCTTTCAATCCGAACCCCGCTTTTTTCACCCTGCCGGATAACAATAATTCGTTCATTATACATAATATCTTCCTTTTCAGGAACTCATACTGTCCCGGTTCTATTTTTTTACCTTTTGTGTGATACTTACTTGTGATCGCGAGCATAACATACTTTTTGAATTTTTCGTTCCATACTTCGTTATCGGTCAAAAGATCCTCCGAAAAATCTTCTTTTATAAATCGTCCGTATGACCTTTCCGAGACAAGTGTCCCGAGCGCATGCATGACCTTTTTACTCATAAAAAAGAAATGCGTCGACACGTAATCTCGCAGGTCCATACCCCCGCACATTACCGGGAAAGCAAAATGCCTGAGGTTCCCGCACATAATATCCACGTCTGATATCAGGTCGATGATATCGTCACTGACGACCGGCGTGGCGTAAAACCCTTTCTTCACGAAAGCGCTGTTCGCGAAAAGATATACGTCCGCGTCAAAAGAACGCGCGGGTTCTGATCTCCATCCTTTATCCCATCCCGAAAACTCATAAACCGAATTATCCCCGCCGATCTCGAATATCCAGTCGTTTTTGTTTTTACCGGCACAATATCCCTCTTCCCGGTCATTCCGCACAATTATAAGCCGTTTTTCTGATTTGATGTTTTCACAGTGTTTTATGAACTTATCCCGTGAACCCTTATATACCTCCTGATAATCCACAAAAACCATTAAGATCCTGGCCATAAAATATCCATCCTTATTATCAAACCCCTGATTTTATCAATATTTCTTCAAACTTAATTCGCTGCAGGTCTATATTGCTTATTTCAACCGCTCTTTTATATCCGTTATCCCGCACCGTATCCCTTAACTGGTCATCCCGGACCAGTTCCATGATCGCGGCCGATATATTTACGGGAGACTTTATATCAATAAATACGGCATTGATCCTGTCTTCCAGAAGCTCACAAATACCGGAGTTTTTCGATATTATGACGGGTACCCCGGAAAGCATCGCATCCAAAGCCGTTTTACCGAACGTCTCAACCCAACTTGGCACTACAAGGATATCCACTCCCGACAGGTAAGTATAAATATCCGGCTGAAAACCCCGGAACTTTACCTGTTTTTTCATATCATTCTTATTAATTGTTTTTTTCAGTTCCGAATAGTAACGATTATTGATGACCGGACCCGCAAATTCCAGGACCCACCCGGGAATGTTTTTACGTATGTTAATAAAAGCTTCCAGCACATCCATCTGACCCTTATACGGCGATATGGCTCCCACTACGGATATGCGGTGTTCATTCCCACGGCTTTTTTCGGTCGGACCGGGGACCGGGATTGGATCTGACAATGGAAATAATATGTGTTTTTTCTCGGAAATCACTTGTGCCATTTTTGCGTCCGAGTTGTCAATAAAGGCTTTATATGTGATATTTGAGCAGAATACCAGCCTGTCCGAGTTCTTCACGACAAAATCTATAATCTTACGTACGTGTGATATTTTGTCAAACCAGAGCGAACCTTCGGATAAAAGTTCATGAATATACCATATATGAGGGATGCCGTTTTCTGCAGATATCAGCGCACCATGATTTATTGTAACGGTATTTGAAACCAGTGCCTCACAGTCAAACTCTTTAACAACCCGGTCTACACGTTTTATTTCACGAGCGATCAATACATTCGACAATCTCGAAACATTCAATAACCTCGCCCGGCTCCAATGACTTACCGGAGATACCCAATTCGTCATCGGGATTACCATATGTGGTATCCCGGCCTTTGCGAGTTCTTCGACAAGCATGCCTTTCCCGGGACAGATAACCAGTTTTTCATACTTACCGGGATCAAGGGTTTTTGCCAGTGTAAATAAACTTGCTTCAGCACCGAACAGATTTGATGAATGTGATAAAAATATTATTTTCTTTTTCCGCA
>Ga0272443_10000925_pt1 | contig 48000 bp, 47 predicted proteins | sample SSMAcet12_FD_193581 | JGI IMG/M metagenome (GOLD analysis project Ga0272443, IMG submission 193581) | Marine sediment archaeal communities from Little Sippewissett salt marsh, Falmouth, MA, United States - SSM-Acet-12 | ecosystem: Environmental > Aquatic > Marine > Wetlands > Sediment ...
ACCCATTCACCTTTGATATCCTGGTACCTGACCTTGACCTTATCAGGCCTGTCCACCTCCTCGTAGATACCCGGGATCGAAAGGCATCCCTCTTCATAGGTGACATCTTCCTCACCCGACTCAACGATTTCCGGGTTTGCCATCGCATAAATACGGCGCGGATCATCCTCTTTCTCGCCGGGTATCCCAATGACGAGAAACTTCTTCTGCACACCTACCTGAGGCGCAGCAAGCCCGATTCCATCATCCTCGATCATCGTCTGCACCATCTCGGATGCAAACCGTTCAAAATCGGCATCGAACACGGTCACAGGTTCGGTTGGTTGACGGAGTACCGGATCACCGTACAGACGTATCTTAAATTTCATCAAGCACTTCCTTCCAAGAAGAGATCATCGGATTTGTGCCGGATCAGGACTCAGCTGCAATCCTGCGTCCGACGGCACTCCTGTCGATGACGATCTTGGAATTGTCGGCAATCTTCACAATCAGACTGTTGTCCTTTTCCCGGACGCCGGCGATTGTACCATGAATGCCACCGATGGTGACGATCTCATCGCCCTGCTTGAGCTCGGTGATCATTTTCTGCTGCTCTTTCTGACGTTTGGCCTGTGGGCGAATCATCAGAAAATAGAGTACCACGAAAATGAGGATGAATGGCAGGAATCCGAGAAGTCCACCGCCCGATCCTGAGGGTTGGGCGGCCTGAATCAGCGCCATCATTGGCATGCTAAGGATCATCATCGTTCAATGCCCCCTGATTGTAGTCGTTAACTGTTTGAGAAACGAATATAACACTTGAGATTTGCCCGCGCCTCACCTGCCGAACCGCCCCGGCCTCCGCCGAGACCAAACCCGAAGTCTGGTGTCGAGGGTCAACTACTCCGTTGGACGGATCCCTGGTCTTTGGCAATTGCTTGGACAGTCCCGAATTGCCCCGAGCTGTCCTTGCAAAATTCCATGGTCTCCCAAATCGAAAGACACAGCCTTAAATAGGGACAGTCCCTAAATAGAACCATCTGTTGAATGGCCATAAACAGGAATCGGGAGTTTACTATTTGGGGACTGTCCCTATTTAAGGCTATTCAAACATACACCCGCTTTTATTGGCTATTCTTGACAACCCCCGATGCAGCCCATGAGGTGACTGTAACTCAATCCCGGTTTGTGAAACTTTTCCATTGGTTATACTCCCCTGACATGATCCGGCAAAACGCACACCGTTCTAGCTGAAGCTGAGCTAACTTTACGATCAGCAAGAGCTTGGCTGCACACAAACCCAGACGAACCAGCTTGCCTCCACAAACCTTAGGTTTTCCTAAGAATAGCGCACTCCGAGCGGGTTGCGCCTTGCCTTCCCCGAGTGTACTTTCCGCTACGCTGGACCGAATCGGCCCACGACACGGAACCCGTGAACGGCGCCAGAGCCGACCCCATTCAGGGTTCCTCAGAAGGGAGATAACGGAGTGAGTGAAGCGGTCAGGGCCATCCTGCCCGACGACACCAGAATTGTCCTCTTCACCGGAAACTACGGGTCAGGAAAGACCGAAGTCTCGGTGAACGTGGCGACTTCTTTGGCACGATCAGGGGTTACTCCTGTCACCATCTCCGATCTCGACCTCGTCAACCCCTATTTCCGCTGCCGAGAAGCTCGTGAACCGATGGAGGAGCTGGGCATTCGCGTCGTCGCACCGACAGCCGATTACCACAACGCCGACCTGCCCATCCTTCTGCCCGAAGTACGCGGATCGATCAACCGGGCGGAAGGACCCACAATACTGGATGTCGGTGGGGACAATGTCGGCGCAACCGTCCTCGCCTCACTCGCACCTGACCTTCGCCAACGCAAACATGTAATGTGGTTTGTCCTCAACAAAAGCCGCCCCTTTACCGGCACCATTGAGGGTGCAATGCAGATCATGGATGAGATTGAAAGAGCGAGCAGGCTGAAAATCACCGGCATCGTCGGCAACACACATATGATGGAAGAGACCGACATCGAGCTGGTGATGGATGGCGCGGAGTTTTGCCAGCAAGTCGCGAAACAGCGTGGGATCAACGTTGCTTTTGTAACAGCAGCGGAGAGCCTTCTGGAAACAACTGCTGCACATGGGACGTTATTAGAAGTGAAGGGAATCGCCGCACCTGTGCTTCCGCTGAAGCGGATCATGCTTCCACCATGGCTCGGTGGACCGACTCCCGGTTCGATGGCAACTCACTCTCGCGATGGTTTCGCGAGGATAACGAAGAGTTAGACAGGATAAACAGGATTAACTGACGATGAAGAGGATTACGACAAAGATGGTAAAAAGCTTTTAAACGGCTTTTTATCCTGTAGATCGTTCTTTCATCCTGTGCATCCTGTTTCATCAGTTAAGTTTTATCAAGTGATTTGGAGAGACCATGCCACTGGTCACGATTGATTCGGAAACCTGCAAAGGTTGTGAACTCTGCGTTCAAGCTTGCCCGCAGGAGATCATCAAGATGGCCAAGGAGATCAACACGAAGGGGTATTTCTACGCCAAAGTCGTGGACCAACCCCGTTGCATTGGCTGCCGTATATGTGCGATCACCTGTCCCGATGTGGCCATCGAGGTGGCGGTGAACGCTGTGCAGTACAACTATTTCCCGTACTAGAGAATTGGCTATTTAGGGACAGTCCCTAGAGAGCTTTTGAGGGACTGTCCCTAAATAGCGGACAACAAGCGAAAACACAGACTCTCTTTTGATAGAGGCAGGTCATGGCAAAGAAACTGATGAAGGGCAACGAGGCGATCGGCGAGGCTGCAATCCGGGCTGGCGCCATGCATTACTTCGCCTATCCGATCACCCCGCAAACCGAAGTGGCTGAATATCTCGCGAGAAGGATGCCCGAAGTGGGGGGCGTTTTTCTGCAGGCTGAATCGGAACTCGGGGCGGCCAACATGATCTTCGGAGGCGCCTCCTCCGGCAAGCGTGTTTTCACCTCCTCCTCAAGCCCGGGAATCAGCCTGATGAGCGAGGCGCTCAGCTACATCGCTTGTGCGGAACTCCCCTGCGTGTTCATCAACGTTTGCCGCGCAGGCCCCGGACTTGGCGGCATTCTCCCCAGCCAGGGCGACTATTTCCAGGCGGCTCACGCCAGCGGTCACGGCGACTTTCACCTGCTTGTTCTTGCTCCAGCAACTGTGCAGGAGGCGGTGGAACACATCATGGTCGCCTTCGATCTCGCGGACAAGTACCGCAATCCGGTGATGATTTTTGCCGATGGCCTGATCGGCCAGATGATGGAGCCGGTGGACTTTGATGCGATCAAGACCAGTGAACCCGCGGACCACAGCGACTGGGCGGTGACGGGCGCGAAAGGGCGTCCCCCACGCAGCATCAGCACCGGATCGAAACGGACCCACAGCACGGATGACCGCCACCTCGTAAAAACCCTCTATCTTAACCCGGCGGACAACGAGAAACACAATATCCATCTTGCCGAGAAATACGAGAGTATGAAGGCCGAGGTTCGCCACGAAATCATCGGCGATATCGACAAGGCAACCATCCTGATCACGGCCTTCGGCACCTCGGCGCGTGTCTGCAAGACTGCAGTCGATCAACTGGCTGAAGAAGGAATCCACACGGCACTCTTCCGCCCCATCACCCTCTTCCCCTTCCCGGAGGATGGGCTTCGGGAAGCAGCGGAGAAAAAGAATGTTCAGCAAATACTCTCCGTTGAGATGAACAACGGCCAGATGGTTGAGGATGTGAAGAAGTACACCCGCATGGCAAAACCGATCCACTTTTTCGGACGGCAGGGCGGCATCGTCCCCAGCCCGGAAGAGGTGGTTGAAGTGGTCAAGAAATTGGTGAAGTAAAACACTGAATCGAGTGGAGCAGGTATGGCTACAACGATTTTTCAAAGGCCCGAATCGATGTCGGATACAGTGACTCACTACTGCCCGGGATGTACACACGGTGTGATCCACCGTCTCGTGGCGGAATCGCTGGACGAGCTGGGCCTTCGTGAACGGGCTGCCGGTGTCGCACCAGTGGGCTGCAGCGTCCTCGCTTATAACTACTTCACCATCGACTTCCTCGAGGCGGCGCATGGCAGGGCTCCGGCATTTGCCACCGGGTTGAAACGGACCCGCCCGGAGCTGATCGTTTTCACCTACCAGGGTGATGGCGACCTCGCCTCGATTGGAACGAACGAAATTCTGCACGCGGCAAACCGTGGCGAAAAAATTACGGTCATCTTCGTCAACAACGCCATCTATGGTATGACTGGCGGACAGATGGCACCCACAACCCTGCCGGGTCAGGTGACAACGACCTCCCCCATGGGACGCGATGTAGAGTTGGCGGGATGGCCGATACGGATGCGGGAACTACTCTCTACCCTCCGCACTCCAGCCTACATCGCCCGTGGAAGCGCTCACAGCCCGCAGTGGATTGTGAGGACGAAGAAGTACATCAAAAAGGCGTTCGAATACCAGGCGAACGACACCTGTTTCAGCCTCGTTGAAGTGCTCAGCACCTGTCCAACGAACTGGGGTATGACCCCGAACGAATCAACAAAATGGCTGGCGGACAACATGATCCCCTACTACCCGCTGGGCGAGTTGAAGACACCGGAAGAAGAGGATGCGAACGTCAAACGGATGATCTCTAATCCGTAGTGGACGTATAAGTTCCGTCAGGTCCTTGGCGAAGCGGAGACCTGGCGGTACAAAAAGTGTGGAAATCCGTTGCCACTGGCAAAAAGCCAGACGGAAGAGAAAGTTCATCGATACAGCGTGAGGGTTTTCTCATGCAGCGAGAAGCAAAATTTGCGGGATTCGGCGGACAGGGCATCCTCTCGGCAGGCAAGTTCCTTGCCGACGCAGCGCTCGAGGAGGGCAAAGAAGTCGCCTGGGTTCCCTCCTACGGTCCGGAGATGCGTGGCGGAACCGCCTACTGCACCGTGGTGATCTCCGATCATCCCATCGGCAGTCCGGTGGTCAACAACCCAACCGACCTTGTGGCGATGAACCGTCCCTCGCTGGAGAAATTCGAGCCGACGGTCAAGGAAAACGGCATCATCATCGTCAACTCCTCGCTGATCCCGGTTCGGGTGGAACGCAAGGACGTGGTCGAGATACTCGTCCCCGCAAACGACACGGCGATCAAGCTGGGCAACAACAAGGGCGCCAACATGGTGATCCTCGGAGCCTATGTCGCGGCCACGGAGATTGTCAAACTCGAGACAATTATCGCGTTGATGCCCAAGGAATTTGCCCGCAAGCAGCAGTTCGTCGAAGTGAACATCGAGTGTGTTAATGCTGGCGCTGAAATCGCGAAAAAGGCACTCGCGCAAGTGACGTAGGGAGATTGGTATTTAGGGACAGTCCCAGCGAAGTCGCTGGAGCCAAGTGTCGCCCAAAGCTACGTGGGGCGACGAAAGGCAATTCGGGACTGTCCCGAAGAAGTTGAGTTTTGGAGGGACTGTCCCTAATTACGGAGAGTTGCAGAAGTTTTTATCGACGCGAGACCGATGGAGAGTCATTCATGACTGCAAAGAAGAACAAGGACAGTAAGGACAACGAACAGGCCATCCTCGAGGTGATTGAGCAATACCCTCGCGAAGAGGCGAGCCTGATCATGATCCTGCAGGAGGTGCAGGACCGCCTGAACTGGCTTCCCCCGGAAGCGATGGAGATGGTGGCAAAGGAACTGAACCTCTCCCTCGCAAAAGTCCGTGGAGTGGCGACATTTTACAAAGCCTTCAGCCTGAAGCCGCGCGGCGAAAAACTGATCAAGGTCTGCCTGGGAACCGCCTGCCACGTTCGCGGTGCGAGCATGCTCGTCGAGGAACTCGAGCGCGAGTTGAAGGTGAAGGCGGGCGAAGGTGTGACCGAGGATGGAAAATTCTCTGTTGAAACGGTCAACTGCGTTGGAGCCTGCGCGATGGCTCCCGCTGTCGTTGTCGGTGAGAACTATTACGCCAACGTAACGCCAGGCAACCTCTCAGGGATGCTGAAGAAAGAGAGGGCGTCATGAGCCTGAAACTCCAAAAATTCGCCAGCCTCGACGCCTTCTGCGATTTCGCGAACAGGATTGCCAAAACCAGCGATGGCAAGAGCAGGGAAATCCGTGTCTGCTGCGGACCGGGCTGCCTCGCTCGCGGGTCGAAACAGATTCACGAAGAGCTGGTCAAAGAGATCGATTCCCACTCCGCCGAACTGAAAAAGGCCGGCCTCGAGCTGAATGTCACCCTCTCGGAAAAATGCACTGGGTGCCACGGCCTCTGTGAAGCGGGACCCGTTGTGACCATCGAACCCGAAGAAACCTTCTACGTCCACGTCAAACCGGAGAACGCGAAAGAAATCGTCGAGAAGACACTCATCGGCGGCGAAGAGATCAAAAAGCTTCTCTACAAACTCGACGATAGCAAGGGCGGAGAATGCGCACATAAATATTCGGATATCCCCTTCTACGCACTCCAGCACCGTATCGCGCTGCGAAATGTCGGCGTTGTCGATCCGCTCGATTTTGACGACTGGATTTCGCACGGCGGCATGCAGGGTTTCCTGAAATCGCTGGCGATGAAACCGGAAGAGGTGATTGATGAAGTGGATCGTTCCGGACTGCGTGGCCGTGGTGGAGCCGGATTTCCCACAGGACGTAAGTGGAAGAGTGCGCTGAAGGCAAAAGAAAAAGCCGGTACAGACCGGGTCTGGATCATCTGTAACGGCGACGAGGGCGATCCCGGCGCATTCATGGACCGTGCGATCATGGAAGGCGACCCCTACAGCGTTATCGAAGGCATGATGATCGGTGCCTATGCTCTGGGCGCGACGGAAGGGTACATCTACGTACGCCACGAGTATCCGCTCGCGGTCAGACACCTCGAAAAGGCGATTGAGACCCTGACCACCGCAGGCCTGCTCGGCGAAGACATCCTCGGTACGGGAATGAACTTCACCCTGAAGATCAGCCGGGGTGGCGGTGCATTTGTTTGCGGCGAATCCAGCGCGTTGATGCGCAGCCTCGAGGGCAAGGTCGGTGAGCCTCGCGCGAAGTATGTGCGAAGCGTTGAGAAGGGACTTCACGACGAACCGACCGTATTGAACAACGTGGAATCCTTCACCTGCGTACCGATGATCCTCTCGAAGGGCGCTGACCATTTTGCAAGCCTCGGCAGCAGCACCTCCAAAGGCACAAAGGCGTTCAGCCTCGTCGGCAAGGTGAAAAACACCGGACTTATCGAAGTCCCCATGGGTCGCACCCTGCAGGAAATCATCTTCGATATCGGCGGCGGTATTCAGAACGACCGCCCCTTCAAAGCCGTGCAGACCGGCGGCCCGAGTGGTGGTTGCCTGCCTGCGAAGAAACTCGACCTGCCCGTGGATTTCGACTCTCTCTCCAAGGCAGGCGCGATGATGGGCAGCGGTGGGATGATCGTCATGGACGACCACACCTGTATGGTCGACGTGGCGAAATATTTCATCAAGTTCCTGATCGGGGAGAGTTGCGGAAAATGCGTTCCCTGCCGGGAAGGACTTCGTCAGGTTTACGATCTGCTCGACAAGATCACCCGTGGCGAGGGCGAGATGGGCGACCTCGACAAAATCGACCGTCTCTGCCACACGATGGAGGTTGCGAGCCTCTGCGCTTTGGGCAAAAGCGCTCCCTACCCGGTAACAAGCACGATCAAATACTTCCGGGACGAATACGAAGCGCACATCGTTGACAAGATGTGTCCGGCGGGAGTGTGTAAGGACCTGATCAGTTATGAGATCAACGACAACTGTACGGGCTGCGTCGTCTGCGCGAGACACTGCCCTGTTGATGCGATCAGCGGTGAGAAGCAAAAGCTTCACGTTATTGATGAAGAAAAATGCATCTCATGCGGAATTTGCATGAGTGTTTGCAAGTTTGATGCGGTTGATATCAAGTCGGGCGGCATTATCGTGAGCCGGACGGAACCGGTGGCGATCAGCTAAGTTCTTTCAAAGGGGCAGATATCGGGGACATCTCTTAATTAGGGACATTCCCTAAAAGGATTCTGAGGGACTGTCCCTAATTAAGAGACAAGAGCCCTGCCGATCCGCACAGCTTCGGGATGGCTAGTGGGTCCAGCGACTTCGCTGGCTGAAAACAGTAGCATAAATGTTGGAAGAAGGAAAAGATGCCAGCGAACAGGCAGGACATAGAGCTGATCCGGGCATATGAGCAGCGGTTGCTCGAACCTGAGACCCGCAGGTCACGCGAAGAGATGCTGAAGTATCTCGCGGATGATTTCTACGAGGTGGGAACTTCGGGGCGACTTTTTGATCTCGATTCGATCCTTGAGACGATGTCCACCGAGACCGAACGAAAACTGGTGATGACCGAGTTCATCGCGACAGCGGTTGCCGAGGATGTCATCCTGACGACCTTCCGGATCATCCGGTATGTCAAGGACCTTGAGACAGCCTCCTCGCGTCACAGTTCGGTCTGGAAGAAACGTGGCAACCTGTGGCAGATGATTTATCACCAGGGAACCATGGAACCAAAAGATGGTTCGCAGTTCGACATAAAACGGTAAAGACAGAGAATGAAAGTAGTCGTCACTTTTTGTTAGACATTGAGAAGAGTTGGATGCTCGAGTGGATTTGTTCCTTAATCAGGAACAGTCCCTCAAGAAGCCTTTTAGGGACTGTCCCTAATTACAGAATACATGGGTGTGGACATGAGCGAGCAGACAGAGAACAAGACGAAAACGGTGCGGTTCATCGTTGATGGACGGTCCATCGAAGCGCCGGAGGGAACGAGCATTCTCGAAGCTGCGAGGAGCCACGGGATCGACATCCCAAGCCTCTGCTACCATCCGGGGCTCGAAGCGTTTGGGGCATGCCGTCTCTGCGTGGTGGAGATTCGCAAGCATGGATGGGATGCTGGTTGGAAACAGCTCGTCACCTCCTGCCTCTACCCCGTCGAAGAGGGACTGATCGTCGAAACTCACAGCCCCGAGGTGATGGAAAACCGCAAGGTTGTGCTGGACCTTCAACTCGCGCGCGTACCAAACAGCGAAGTTATCCGCCAGCTCGCCGCACAGCATGGCATCCACGAAACCTCCTACACGAAACGAGAGGATGCGGACAACTGTATTCTCTGCGGCGTTTGCGTCCGTGTCTGCGAGGCGATTGGTGCGAACGCCATCGCCACTTTCTCGCGTGGTCCGGACAAATATGTGGATGTGCCGGACGTGGATGCCTGCATCGGCTGCCTCGCCTGTGCGCTTACCTGCCCCACGGATGCGATTCCGTTCACCGAGAACAAACTGGAGCGGGAGATCTGGGGCAAGAAATTTGAACTCGTCAAAGACCCAGTAACGGGCGCAGGTGTGACGACGCAGGAAATGATCGACCACTTTAGCGCGAAATCCGGATTGCCGGTGTCCTATTTCGAGAAGTCGGATACAACGAGAAAACGCGAAACGGCTGCCTCTCTCGCGAGGGTGATGTTCGATTCGCCGGAAAACGCTTGAAAACGTTGTAGTAGAACAATCTGAGGATGAAGGCTGACGATTGGTTGATGGGAAACTGTAGAATGCGCTTGGAGATATGATGTTGATTAAACCTCAGATTCAGTCAGTGTGCGTGTTCTGTTCCTCCTCCGATGCGGTGGCGGAAAGACACTTTGATAATGCCCGGAAACTCGGACAGGTGATCGGGGAGAACGGCTGGACGCTGGTCTACGGCGGTGCATCGGTCGGATTGATGGGAACCCTTTCGGAAGCGGCGAAGAAAGCTGGCGCAAAAGTGGTTGGCATTATCCCTGAATATCTGGTGGCCCGTGGTGTGGATAAAGAGACTTGCGACGAATTGATTGTCACCAAGGACCTCGCCACCCGTAAACAGTTGATGGCTGAGAAGAGCGACGCTTTTATTGTGCTGCCCGGCTCCATCGGCACGCTGGAAGAGATGATGGAGCAAATGGCGCTCAAGGGTTTGAAACAGCATACGAAACCAATCCTTCTGCTCAACGGCTGTGCCTACTGGCGGCCGCTGCTGGACCTGATGGAGCAGATGGTGGCGTTGAAGTTTTTGAAAGCGGAGATGATGGCTCTGCTGACGATTGTGGAGGACCCGGAAGATGTCCCGGTAGCCTTGGCGACCTACATCCCGCCGGACCTTCCGGACAAATGGTTCCAGCCGGGCGAAGCGGACTAGTGAACCTGACGTCAGAAGCGATGTAGCTGAACTTGGGTAATTAGGGACAGTGTCCTTTTCAGTAATCAGGGACAGTCCCTCAAAAGCCCTTTAGGGACAGTCCCTAATTACTGAAGAGTAGGCCGGGAGCCTGCTACCAACGTGATTGGTGGTCTCCGAACCCGGCAAACCTGACGGAATAAAAAAGGGGCTACCCCCGATTACCAGGAAAGAGCAAACCAACGGATAGTTTTTCATAGAGGCTTACGATGGCCAAAAGACTGTTTGTAACACCGTACCGCTGCACCGACTGTAAGAACTGTGAGGTCGCGTGCTCCTTTGTCCATACGACTGATCCGCGCAAACCGGCGTACACCCGTGTCCGGGCCTACACGATGAAAAACGACGTGAAATCGGTGGTTCTCTGCCAGCAGTGTGAAGAGGCTGCCTGCCAGATGGTCTGCCCGACCGGCGCGTTGGAACGGAATCCGGAGACCGGCGCGATCGAGCGAAACGACAAGTGCATCCTCTGCCGCGCCTGCACCGTCGCCTGCCCCTTCGGCAATATCCACTTCGACACGCAGAACTTAGAGATCGCCAAGTGCGATGTCTGCGGCGGAGATCCTGCCTGCGCGAAATATTGCCCGACCGGTGCGCTGGTCTGGGGCGATGAACCGATCACAGACGCCGAGTTGGTGGCGGGCGCCCACGAGGTGACACCGTTGCCGTGGGCGATGACGATGCCGGCGAAATAGCGAAAATATATTCGGCAAGTATCGTCACACGAGGACACCTAATTAGGGACAGTCACTAATTAGGTGTTCACTTTATCCGCAATTCCAGACACACACTTGATTCTTAATTAGTGAATGTCCCTAATTAGGTGGTTACGCGGACGAAAAATCTCAGACATTCCTGTGGGAGCCTGAAATGCCAAAAACCTCTCGTTCTCCCTTCATCAGCGAGGTGCGCAAAGGTCTAGTCGCAAACGCCAATCCTGAACGCGCGAGGGGTGCCCAGGCCTATATGAAAAGCGAAATGCCCTACCGCGGCCTCGACTCAAAAACTCTGAGGAAGATTGAGCGGGACGGCTGGAAACGGTACCCGATCAAGGATGCTACCGAACTGGAAGCCATCGTTCTCGAGTTTTGGGACAATGCCGAGTATCGTGAGGAGCGTTATGTGGCACAGGAAACGCTAACCAAGTACCAGAAATACCTGACAATGGACCATGTTCCATTGATCCGTCACCTGATCGTCACAGGGGCGTGGTGGGATCACGTGGATGGTATCGCGAAATTCAACGTGGGCGGTCTGCTCGCCGCCTACCCGAAACCGATGACCGCGGAACTGAAACGGTGGATCAAAGACGACCATCTCTGGATTCGCCGAGCCGCAGTTCTCAGTCAACTCGCTTTCAAGGATAAAACGGACACAGAGCTCCTATTTTCCTTCTGTAGTCAATGTCTTGAAGAAACAACGTTTTGGATGCGGAAGGCAATCGGCTGGGCGCTCCGCGAATACAGCAAAACGGACCCGGTGGCAGTGCGGGAATTCATTGAGAAGAACCGAGACCGGATGTCCGGCCTGACTTACCGTGAAGCCTCGAAGTACGTTTGATACAGTGAATCACTGAGACAGATTAGCTATTTAGGGACAGTCTCTTAATTCCTGATGAACACCGTTCACCTTATATCGGTTACAGTGAATTAAGGGACTGTCCCTAAATAGCTAACTATTGATGCCCTCAGAACTCGTAGCGTAGACCTAGCACCCAAGCCTGCCGATACTGCGAGATTGCTGAAATCGTGCCATCATCGTTGAAATAGTATTCAGCCACATTGATCTCATCCAGCACATTGATCATGGAGACGTAGACGATCAGCGCGCTTTGGCCAAACCAGTATTTGTTGTCCAGCCGAAGATCCCAGCGGGAATAGTCCGGGTAGCGCACATTGTTGTGTCCCGCGCTCTCCCAGTGTCCCTCATAAACTGGTTGTGGAGACGTCTCCCCCTCAGCATACCAGACCTGCCGGGTGTAGGGAGCACCGGTTACGTAGCGATAGCGGGTTGAAAGGGTTAACTCGTCCCCGTTTACAGGGACCGGCCAGAGTAACCACCCCAGCACCGGCGTGGACAACGCTTTTCTCCACGCCTTGAATTTCAAAAGAGTGGTTTTGTAGCCCAGTACGCCTGTAAAGACGTTGCGCATGTCATACTCGTCATCATAGGTACCGTAGGCAGGATCGGTGGATTCGGTCTGGCCATAGCTGTAGGAGAGCGTGCCATACCAGTTGAAAGAGAGCTTCTGGTGGGCGAAGAACTCCACTCCCCATGAGGTTTTAGTCCGTTCGGGCAGATAGACATCGCTCTGGTAGGTCCAGTCCCCTGTCATCTCCCGGACAATTTCCTCCTCCGCCACGAGGAGATCCTTGTAGTCTTTGTAATACCCCTCAACGCTGATCCTCGTAGAAGAACGGGGTGAGTAACTCAGTCCGCAGACATACTGGACAGCTTTGCTGTATGGGAGTTCTGCATTTGACGCGATAACGGTGGGGTCGAGGTAGAGGTCGAGGTTCTGTGATTGATGATAGAGTCCCCAAGCAACGCTGAGTGTCCACTGGGGAGTTACATCCCAGACGAGCGAAACCCGGGGGTCGATTGCGGTTTCGGATGAAACATCCAGGCCATCATGGCGAACTCCCGCTGTAAAGGCGAGACCATGCCCCGGCCGCCAGGTGTACTGGAGATAAACGGCACGTTTGAGCGCCCACTCATCCACTGTTTTGGAGACATCGGAATAGTAAAACGTATCGGGATCGAGGCCAGCATCCACGCCGAGAACATCATCGTCGTAAACCAGCGAATCCCCCTGAGCCCAGAACTCCTGTTTGTAGCGGGAGGGTTTCAGGCTGAACCCCGTGCCCCACTCATCCCTGCCGTACGCTTTGCCGCTGTAGTGGAAATGCAGTTGGTCGATTTCATCCGTTCGCTGGTTTCTGATTGATGTCCGCAAGCTGCCATCATCCTGTGTCGAATACTGTTCCCAGTGGGCATACTGGCTGTTGTGCGCAACAACAACATCCATAAAGCCAGATCCCCAAAGACTGCGCAACCTCGCTCCCACAAAATGTTTCTCCGTATTGAAATCGAGGCCGTCCATACCGATGGAGAAATCCTCACCTGCCTTTTCCTTGTCCTCCGGGCGGAAAGTCTGGTTGTCCTCCGAGTAGAAACCGTTCACCGTCAGGTAGTGCCGCTGGGAAAGGTCGTAGGTCATTTTTGCCTGGCTGCTCCAGTACACAGGAACCGTAGGCGTTGGCACGGAGCCCTCCGGAAGCAACTCCAGATAACTGCGGTGAACAGTCCAGAGGAGGCTCCCCTTCTTGCCGGGCAACGGCGACTCGAGGTGACCGCCGAGGCCCATCATTGAGAGTTCACCTGATCCGCCGGCGTGATCCCGGTTTCCCTCCCTGAGGTTCAGGTCGAGTACACTGGACATCCTGTCGCCGTACCTGGCCGAAAACCCTCCACTTGCAAAGGTGACATCCTCGAGGAACTCGGTGTTCAATGCGTTGATCGGACCCCCACCGCCCTGCCCCTCGTCGCCAAAGGTCAAGTGGTTCGTGTTCATCACCTCGATGCCATCGATGACGGTCAGGTTTTCCGTGGGACTTCCCCCGCGAACGACCAACTCGTTGTCCGAATCGTTGCTGGCGACAACTCCGGGCAAGCTCTGCACCATCCGCTGTACATCCTCGATGGCGCCGGGCGCGCGACGCACTTCTTCATAGCGCAGGGTTCTGGAAGAGGTGGGCATCTCCGTCGGGGAGACCTCGATAATTTCAGCGGTTACAGTGACCGCCTCACCCTCGATCACAGTCGGCTGGAGCAGAAACTCAATGACACTGGGACGACTTGGCGAGAGAGAGATTTCCCGCAGAGTCACCGGCTGATACCCAACCGCACTGGCGGTCAGGCTGTAGGTACCGGGCGGGATGTGAGTGATCCGGTAGCTTCCATCCAGATCTGCCGCTGCACCCCTGGGCATTCCAACGACGATGACATTCGCAGCACCGATGGGTTCCCGGGTCACCTTGTCCCGGACCGTCCCTTCAGCGGAGCAGAAAGAATCCTGCGCCGAGACCGGCACCAGCGCCGATAATACGTAAACCGATACAGACAATATCGCCGCCGTCATTTTTTTCACGTGCATGCTTACCTCGCCTGCTACTTCAACGTAGCACTTACCTCAGCCCACGCAGGGTCTCGACCGTACTCTCGCACCATTCGACGTAACCTCGGCTGACAATTAAACCCCGTTCGATGATGATCTTGATGAACGGAGCGTTAGGGTTGTTCTCGTGCATCCAGGGGGGTGGATTCTCGAGATAATGGCTAAGTTCACGTTCCTGCTTTCTATTGGTCTCGAGGAACTCGGAAATCTGCTCAATCAACAATTCCGGCGGCGCTTCCCGACCAAAAAAGAGCTTGAGCATCATCTCGCTACGGTAGAGATCGGGTTCAGCCCTCTCTCCAAGCCACTCTTCGAACCGCCGAATTCCCTTCTCCGTGATCGTATAGACTTTGCGGGCGGGGTGTCCTCCAACTCCCTCCTCCTCGCGCATGGTGACGAGGCCTGCATCCATCATCTCCTTCAACAGGGGATAGATCTGGCCGAAGCTGCCGTACCAGAAATCGCCCAGGTACTCCTCGCAACGTTTTTTCAGGTCGTACCCGGTCAGCGACTCATGGCGCAGCCAACCGAGAAGCGCGAAGAGAGTTTTGGATTGCTTCATGTCACTCCACCCCTTTCCTCTATTATGACGGCACAATATATATAGGACCGATATAGTATTGCAAGAAAAACCACCCATAGCCTCTGGAGGCGGGTGGTAGCGGAGAGATGAAGTCTGTTTAACCCGAACTGGGTGCATCCCCCCATTCTAATTAGGGACAGTCCCTAATTAGAATTCATCACTCTTCAGTGGGGTCTTCGAGATCGACAGCTTCACCGTTCAGGACATAGCGATAATCGACCTTGACAGCGCCCTTCATGCTGGCTGAAACGCCGCAATAGCGTGTCCGGGAGAGATTAATGGCTTTCTCGAGTTTTGCGGGTTCAACCTCGCCCTCAACGTGGAAGATGACGCGGATATGGGTCCAGTAGATTGGATGTTCTTCCGTTTTCTCAATACCTTCAACTTCGACGGAGTAGGATTTCACGTCCTGGCGCATTTTGCGTAGAACGCTGATGGCATCCATGGCTGTGCAGCCAGCGAGTCCCACATAAATCAATTCTTTCGGGCGAGCGGCACGGTCGGTTCCTCCCACAGCCTCTGCGGAATCCAACTCAACCTTGTGCCCACTCTCTGTGTCCGTGATAAAATGCATCCCCTCGATATTGTCCAGATGGGCATGTGCGAGTGTAGCCATGTTATGAATCCTTCCTCACTTATGGTCGAAATCGAATCAATGTACCAGTTTTTCTCCTCATTTTGATGCAGGTAAGGCCAAAGGGTTGTGGCCAGGGTGCGCTCCGGGAGGGGTACCAGAGTGCGCGCGAAGGGCAGGAACTCCCGTACATTTGTCATTCGCGAGAATTAGAGTTTCTTACCACTCTTGAACTTGCAAGGAATGTGGCCTTCCTCTATATTCGGGCCGATGTGCGGAAAAGAAACGACTTTCTAGGGGTATCCCGCCATGATGTCATCACTGCGCAAGAACACCGCCACGGTTCTCTGGATCCTGGTGTTTGCGTTCATCGCCACGATCATTTTCTCCTGGGGCATGGGTGGATTCAAGGGCCGCATTGAGCCCGGCATAATCACCAAGGTCAACGGAGTAAAGATCACTCAGGAGCAGTTTGATCAGGCCGTCCAGAACCGCTACGATATGGAGCGGCAGCAAACTGGAAACGAGCAGGTTTCCGACACCCGTGCGGTTCAGCTTCGCAACGAGGTGTGGGAATCGCTCGTCAACGAGATTCTGCTCAACCAGGCTCGTGAAGATGCCAAGGTAACCGTCTCGGACGAGGAGCTTGCGACAGCTGTTCGCAGTATGCCCCCAACCTCTATCACGTCTAACCCGGTTTTCTTTGACAGTACAGGACGGTTCAACTGGACCCTTTACAGGCAGCTTCTCGCCGATCCGACCTATGTCAATGCGGTCATCCAGATTGAGCAGGAAGTGCGCTCGAATCTGTTGCAGCAGAAAATCCTTCGCCGTATCGGCGCCTTTGACTTCGTGAGTGAACCGGAGGCCAAAGAGGCCTGGCTTGCGGAAAAAACCACAGCTATAGCTAGCTACATTCTCGTCCCTTGGCAGGACATGGAAGCGGACACCAGCGACCTCGACGAAGCGGTTCTCAGGAAAGCCTACAATGATCGCAAGGAGCAGTTTGCTGTTCCGGCGATGGCCAAGATCGCTTATGTCATCATGCCGGATGTCCCCTCACGCGACGACAGCCTCGACGCCTCCAACCTCGCACACAGACTGATGACACGTGCGAATGATGGGGAAGACTTCGCCACGCTTGCGCGCGACTACAGCGAAGATGTTGCAAGTGCTGAAAAGGGCGGCGACCTCGGTTGGGTTCCCATGGGAAAAATGGGACCCGATTTTGATGCAGTCGCTTTCAGCGCCAAGAATCCCGGACTTTATGGACCGATCCTTAGCGGTGATGGTTACCACGTATTGAAGATCGACAAGTACCGCGGCACAGGAGACGCTAAAGAGGTTAAAGCAAGCCAGATCCTGATCAAGATCGAGCGCAGCGCTGAAACCCTCGATGACCTTCGCCTTCGTGCTGATGGATTCAAGGAAGAGGCTCGTGAAGCCAGTTTCAAAGAGGCTGCTTCCGTTTACAAACTGGAAGTCGACACTCTGGATCCCGTGATCAAGGGCGTCTACAACCCGATCCTTGAAAACAACCAGGCAGCACGCGAATTCCTTTTCAACCGCCCGACCGGCGAGATCAGCCCTGTCTATTCGAACAGGAACGGCCTTGTGATCTTCAAGTCGCTCGAAGTCAAGGATGAGGGGTACAAGCCTTACGCCGAAGTCCGTCGAGTGCTCGTCCTATCCGAGAAACGTTATCGCCAGGAAGCCAAAGCCGCAGAGGTGGCTGCGGCGGTGTATGACGATTACCTCGCCCGAAACGATTTCAACGCTGCGGCAGCGGCGGCGGATCTTCAGATTCGTACGACACCGCGCGAATTCACGATCAACTCATTTGTCTCAAGCGTTGGCCGCGACTACGTCTTTACTTCGACAGCCTTCTCCCTTGAACCGGGTGAGATTGCGCAGCCGGTGAAGGGTGATCGAGGATATTTCATCATCCGGCTCGATTCGAAGAAAGCCCCTTCCGATGAGGAGTGGATGGCGGCGAAGAGCGAATACATGACGCAGATGTCGAACGAGCGTCAGCAGCAGGTATTCTCAGAGTGGATTAAAAATGCCCGTGAAAATGCGAAGATCACCGACTTCCGTTACCTCTACTACACGTCTTATTGAGGTTCCGATGAGGGCTATACGCCACATGATTTTCAATCATCGACCGGGGTCTCTGTACCCCGGTTTTTCATCATCCTTCAGGCTGATCCCGATCCTGCCGGCTATTCTGATTGCGACCGCCTTGATGCTCGGGTGCGGTGCACAGCAGTCCAAGCAGCAGATTCAGATCGTCACCACGTTTCTGCCATTGCAGGACATGGTCCTCGACTTGACTCACGATCTACCCGGAATCACCTCGTCGATGCTCGCCCCGGCTTCGGGCGGGTGTCCCAACCACTACAGTATGGTACCGGGAGATGTAGCCGCGATCAGGAAAGCTGACATCGTTGTCGTCCATGGGATGGGTCTGGACTCATGGATGAAACGTGAAAAGGTAGCAGAAACCGACTCCTCGCAGAGATGGATTGTCGTTTCGGACACTTTGACAGGAATTCTGCACCATGAGGCGGCAGGTGAGGATGAGCATGGACATGACCACATCCACGGCGCACTCCCTCACGCATGGACCTCGCCAGACCTCGCTGCGATGGAGATCGAATACCTTGCGAGGAAGCTTGCAAAAGTTATTCCCGAACACGCGGACACCCTTCTCACGCGTAGCAGATTGATGGCTGATACTCTGAACACCCTGTTCAGCGAATTCAAGACGCTTGTCGAGACCCAAAATTACCCTCAGATCGCAGTCTTCCACAGCTCGTTCAATGTCCTCGCCGAGAGGACAGGGTTGGGGATTGCGATCACCTTGATGCCCGATCCCGACACCGCGCCGGGTCCGCAGGAGACCTCCAAATTGATCTCCCAGCTTCGCGACAGAACAATTGCGGCAGTCATCGCGGAACCTCAGATTGACAGCAAATTCGTGGCGATGATTCAGAAGGAATCCGGACGCACCGTCTATTCCCTGGACCCCATAGTGACAGGAGAACCGGGGACAGGCCTTTTCATCTCCACGATCCGCGAGAATCTGCTCGAGCTTGAGCAAGCGCTGGAGGAGACTCGATGAGTGTGACGGTGACCGTACAGGATCTCACCGTCAAGCTTGACGGCCACACAATCCTTGACCGGCTGAATTTGACGCTCGCCGGTGGGGTGATTAACGCCCTTATCGGTCCAAACGGCGCTGGGAAAACAACCCTGATTCACGCGCTGCTCGGCTTTACTCCCTACAACGGAACAATTCGGTTTGACGGATTGGATCGGAAACCGCGAATCGGTTACGTCCCGCAGAAAACCAATGTGGAACCTGGCGCACCTCTGACTGTCACCGACCTTTTGAGCGCGGGGCTCTCGAGAAGGCCGGTCTGGTCCGGGACGAATAAATCCCTGCGCAGCAAAATCGAGGCAACCCTGCGGAATGTTGGTATTCCCAATCGAATCGACCGCAGGCTTGACACTCTTTCCGGTGGAGAATTCCAGCGCGTGATGTTGGCTCAGGCGATGCTCCGGGACCCGGACCTTTTGATTCTGGACGAGCCCAACACCGGAATGGATATAACCGGACACCAACTTTTCTGCGGACTCGTCGATCGAATCCATCGCGAGCACCAGACCACGACCCTGCTGATTACGCATGATCTCGGCGTCGTTGCCGACCATTCCAAACGGGTGATCGGCCTGAACGTTTCCGTTCAATTCGAAGGAGAGGTTCATGAGGCGCTTGTCGAAGAAAACCTCGTGCGTCTCTTCGGACCCCACTCTCACGGCTGGAAGGCAGAACAGCACGCTCACAACGGGAGAACTGTCTGATGGGGGCATCCCTCGATTTCACCGGATGGCTTGCTGAACCCTTCATGATCAGGGCTCTCTTCGCACTGTTGATGCTCGCCCCCGCCTGCGCAGTACTCGGCCTTCACGTGGTCTCTTTCCGCATGGCGTTTTTCTCGGATGCGATCAGCCACAGCGTTTTCACTGGAATCGCACTGGGTCTTCTCTTTTCCATCGACATGCGCATCAGCACCATCCTTTTTGGCCTTTTTCTTGGCATCATGCTTATCCAACTTGGCAAGAGAAGCACACTCTCCCGGGATTCCCTCATCGCCGTGTTGCTGGCAATCGCAATGTCGCTGGGCATCGTCCTGGTGAGCATGCGAAAGGGACTCGTTTCGCAGTTCCAGAACGCCCTCTATGGCGACATCCTCTCGTTGACCAGCACGGACCTGTTCCTGACCGGATTTGTGCTGATAGGTACCATAGTATTCGAAATTGTCGCCTTCAATCGTTTGCTGGTCATGAGCACGAGTGAAGCACTGGCTAAAGCACACGGCATTCGTTCCCAGTTGTGGGAAACTCTTCTGGCCCTTTGGGTGGGGGTGGTGACTCTCGTCGGGCTCCGGTTGGTTGGTCTGCTGATGGTCACATCGCTAATGGTGGTTCCCGCTGCTGCGGCGCGAAACCTCTCTAACGGGGCTCGGGGCGCGATACTCTCCGCTGTTGTCGTCGCGCTGGTCGCCTCGGTGACAGGACTGGCGGCCTCCTGGATGCTCAACAGCGCAACAGGCGCGACTGTAATCCTCGCAGCGGCGATTCTCTTTCTGGCAACACTTCCTTTACACCGCGCAGTACGCCGTTCATAGCCCCATCCAGCACGATTTTCTCCCATCATTTAAGGACAAATCCGCTGAGATGACATGGCGCTTGATCCTGCTCATGCACTATAACATCATCTCGTAATTCGATCATATTTTCCATATCAGGCAACGAAAACGGCGATCATGCTTATGTATAAAAGCTGAGATCAGGATGAGAGGGAAGGAGCTATAACAGGCCCGATCGTGAGCAATATTCGGCTCTCGGAGAATGATTTTGCGTATCCTGTTATTTACAGATTATTGGGAGATAATTGGTGATTTTATAGCAATGTTGTGCGTTGTTATATGTTTTTAATATGCTCAAACCTCCGGTTTTCAGTATCTTGAGCGCTTTTATTTGCTTTTCAAATTTATTTTGAGCATTGCATCTCATCCTGCATCTCAACATATTCCTCTGTTGAACCAACAAAAACGATTAATCGTGTTGAGAATGCAGTCATCATCTCAGGCACAGAAAGGTGGTAACCATGCCTAGCCATTTCAGCGACCGCAAATATGCGGAAGACATGGGCCTGACAGTGGAACAGGTTCGCAAAATGATCAAGCGACTCGACATTTCCTTCTTCTCGAGTGGTAAAGGTGATACGATGGTCTACATGTTTGACGCAGACGAACTGAACACCAAGCTGGCCGAAAGCAAGAAGAGTAAGAAAGACCGTAAACGCGGCCCGCGTCGCAAGAAAGCCTGATAGAAGCACCTGAGGATTCCAGTCCGGTGACTGCTGGACAGGCGAGGATCCAACGGGCAGATCTGGGAGCGCCGCCCTCATCGTGGGGTGGCGTTCTCTTTTAGTCAGTAGTGGAGACAACCGTGCGGAGGCTTTTTACTTAGGGCATGGCTGGAACGACTTGTTTGTGCTGGACCTAATCGGAAACGTAAATAGGGACAGTCCCTCCAAACTCCAACGGCTTGGGGACAGTCTCTATTGGAATTACGCGTTTGCGCCGGGCTGAATTGGAGACGTAAATAGGGACAGTCCCTCCAAACTCCAACGGCTTGGGGACTGTCCCTATTTACTATATACCGGGTTGCAAAACTTTAATGCGACACATGGCGCCGGACTTCCGGTTTAGCGGACTTCCAGCACCTCGACCTCAAAGACGAGCGTCGCGTTCGGCGGAATCACCCCACCAGCTCCACGTTCACCATAGGCGAGTTCCGGTGGAAGAACCAGAACACGGGTCTCGCCGACTTTCATCGCTGAAACGCCGATGTCCCAACCACGAATCACCTGCCCGCGCCCCGTGATAAACTGGAAAGGTTGTGCGCGTTTCTTACTGCTATCGAACTTGTTTCCATCTGTCAGCCAACCGGTGTAATGCACAACGGCCATCCGACCTGTTCCGATGGGTTCTCCCTCTCCCTCAACCGTAATGGCGTATTTCATCCCTTCCGGGCCGTCGACCATTTCAAGGCTGTTGAGATCGGGCATGTCGGTGGTCATGGTGTTCATCTCCTGTTTCGCAGCCGTATCCTCAGCTGCACCTTCATCCTGTTTCGCCTTGTTCCCACCGCAACCAACGGCGAGCATGGCGATCATTGCAATCACAATCCAGGTACGCATGGCGCCTCCCGTTTTTCTTTCAATGCATAGGCTTAATGGTTTACAATTATGTCCGCTATTTAAAATCCACCAATTCCACAACAAACACAAGCCAGGCGTTTGGCTTGATCGGCGGGTTTGCGCGGGGCTGACCGCGACGGCCATATCCCAATTCCGGCGGAATCGCGATCACCCACTTTGCCCCCTTCTCCATGCGTGCGAGCGCCTCGTCCCACCCTGCGATCACTTGTCCGATGCCGAGAGTGAATTCTATGGGGCGGCCACGGTCGTAGGAGGAATCAAATTTACGTCCATCCAGCAAATAACCGCTGTAATGAACGGTCACCTTGCTGCCCTGCGGAGGCTGCATCATCATCTCGCCACCACGGAGTTCCGCGTAGAGCAGCCCGGTCGGCGTCTCCTCAAAATTCAGCTTGCCAAGGTCAGGCATTCCCTCTTCCACATTCCAGCCAGCTTTGGGCGCCTTGGGAAGCTTTGCCTGCGCCGGGATCACCGTTACTAAAAAAGCTATTAAGAGCAATGCTGTGAGCAGATACCGTTTTCTCATCATCGGCCTCTCTATCCCTGGTTTAACCGTGTTCACAGATTCAGCGGAATCAGGAGATAACTCTCCAGCTCGGCAAAAGGCAACTCGCCGGCGAGTAAAATCAAGTCTCCCCCACCCGCGCCAGTCGGTTTCGCCCGTCCCCCGTTCTCCTCCGCCCATTCCATCAACTCCTCATGCAGGGGAAGCATCCACGGCAGTCCAGCCGCATCGGCGCATTCCCGCATCCGGGCAGTGAATTGATCAAGTCCCGCGTAAAGAGTGCCAGCATTGCTACCAAACCAAAGAGGTGCCAGCTCCTCCGATGCATCCACCAGCCGCGCCAGCAAACCATCCGCCAACGAGTCCCTATCCAACCAACTCTCGAACGTGCCGACCAGTTCCCGTGTATCGGCAGGTTCACCTGTCCAAAGAAGCGTGAGTGGGGTTGTTGGCGAGGCCAGATCAGCAACCTGGTCAGCCTCTGGACCCGATAAACCGAGGCGGAATGATATCGGTTGCTGTAGCGCGCTCGCCCAGACATCCGCCCCACTGCCCCTACCACCTTGAGCACGGTTGTGCGCAGTGTCCGCCAGCTCTGCGATTCGCCTTCGGTTCTCCCGCCAGTTCATCCCCGCCCGTTCAAACCTGAGCGCTATCGTCCCAACAGCTTCCGCGGCGGAGGAGCCGATGCCAAGCTTGACTGAATCACCGTAGGGATCTTCGGCTATAAACTCGGATCTGTCTACAGCCAAGCCTTTTAAGGGACTTTTTTTCTCGTGCGCTTCCAGCTCTGGAATGGGTTCTTTAAACGCTTCATCAACAACAGGAGTGGATTCGAGGGGAGATTCAGCCTCGGTCAGTGTCAACCAGCGGTCAACTGTCGCCAAGACTGCCGTGCCGCCATGCAGTACAGCGTACTCGCCGGAGAGCATTACTTTGCCCGGCACTCGAACCTGAACGCTGCTCACGACACGACCTCGGCACCTCCCGCAGGATTGCAGGAGAAAACAGAGTCAACACCGGGTACAGTACCAGCCAGCTCTGTCACCTTCTCAAGGTTCTCGAGTTCAGTCAGGAAGATCACGTGCGGGCCGGCATCCACAGTCGCCCAAACCGGAATTCCCTGTTGACGCCAGCGGCGAACCTCGTTCAGCAGGGCCAACGAGACGGGATTCCAATAGAGCAACGCGGGACGTGTGGAGAGCATAACCGAGTGCATGGCGTACATGTTCGCCTCGGCAATCTCACCTACGACCTCTAGATCCAGGCGGGTTACAGCCTCAAGCATGAGGCTGAAATCTTTTTCCGCCGTTCGAAGCCACGCGTGATAGAGAGGGCTTGTCTGGCGCGAGAGGTTCATCCCCTCCGTGCTGCCGATCTCTTTCTCCTCCGCTTTTACCGCGGCGACAACCATTCCCCAGGGAACTTCGTCCGCCGGCATGACCAACGTCGACTCGGGATCTTCGCCCAGGGGAAGCTGCGCAATGCCGCCGGGAATCGACCGAGCTGCCGAAGCACTCCCTCGCCGGGCCATACGAGACAATTCACTCATGGGTAGAGGTTGATCGGTGAACGCGGAGAGTGCCGCAGTCAATGCCGCGTACCCTGATGAGCTTGAGGCAAGTCCCGCAGCTGTGGGAAAATGATTCACGGATTCGATCTCAAAGGTGCCGGAGAGGAACCCCCGTTTGCGCCAGGTTTCGATCCATGAGGAGATTCGGGTCAGAGTTTTTTTATCGGCAGGTTCGCCATTGAGGGTCATTCGGTCACGATCACCTTCAATCCTGCGTACCGCGGTTTCTGTGAGGAGTTTATCCACCGCCAGCGAGAGCGACGGTGTCGCCGGGACATTGTCACCTCCCGGATGTTTGCCCCAGTACTTGGATAACGCGAGGTTGGCGTGGGCGCGAGCGCGGACCTGATCCGCCATGAATTAAGCTCTCACGGTAAAGGGATAGACGAGCGCAAAGGCCTCTTCCAATTTTTTAAGAAGAGACGCCTGCTCCTCTGGCTTGACGAGGGCAATCACCGCACCACCGCCACCGCTGCCGGTCAATTTTGCGCCGAGGACTCCAAGGTCGAGCAGATACTCAACAGATTCATCGAGCGCCGGGGTGCTGATGCCCAACCGGGACAGGAGCTGGTGGTTGCGGAACATCAAACGACCAACCTCCACAGAATCACCTGTCCCCAGGGCAATCGCGGCATCGCTGGTCAATTCGCCAATATCCGAGAGGATCGCGTTGACCCGTTTCGGATTGAGATCGCGGCTTGCCTGCACGCGGCGAACCATATCAATAGTGCGAGCGCCGGGTTCGACGATTGCCACGATGCCCGCCATCGGCTGATTCAGGTGGATCGGGACGATTTCACGGGGCGGTCCCTTGCGGAACCAGAGGACGCCATCGCTGATCACCGTAGCGGCGTCCATCCCGCTCGGCGCACCGTGGAAAATCTTCTCAAGGCGTTGCACATGTTCAAACAAGTCTCCAGCCATGGAAGGAGTGTGGCTGCCATCCTTCATCCGACGGAGTGCGATGCAAAGCGCAGTACTGAAGGCTGCGGAGCTGCCCAGCCCCATGCCCGGAACCAGTTCTGATTCAATCTGGACGCCGATGGGTTCACGTTGAAGGTCGTAGATCTCCAACGCCTCATCCACCGCCTTGCTGAAGAGACGGATATCCTGATCGGACTCGGGAATGTTGAATGCCTGCTTGAATTTCGGGCTGAGGAATCGGGGACCATCCGGATCTCGTTTGATCTGGACTGTCATCCCGATGTCGATGGCTGCCGTGATACCCGGGAAGTTGTACACCGTGGCATGCTCGCCGAAGAGGATCACTTTTCCGGGGGCATATGCCTCGGCCAGCACCTCGCCAGTGCGCTCGCGGCTGCGCTGTTGTTCCTGTTTCATCGTGCGGAAAATCTCCTCGGCAACCGTGACCTTGACATCGCCACGCCGAATCATTTCGCTGGCAACTTCCTCAACTTTTTCGGGTGGTACACCGACGCTGATCGCAACGCTGCGGGCGTGGAGCGCCATGTGGCCCTTCTGAATTCCAACGGTTGTGAGCGCAAGACAGGCAGCAAAGTTCTGCGCCAGACCCACAGCCGCAAAGAGACCCGCGATTTCGCGTGCATTCCGCGCGCCTGTGATCCGTCGAAGAATTCTCACGCCGGGGTGGCTGTTGAGCGCGCCCCCGACAGAACCCACCTGCATCGGAAGTTCAATGCTGCCGCAGAGTGTCTCTCCCTCAATCCAGTAATCCGTCAAGCTGCGGTATTGTCCGTCACGGCTGGCGTAGGCGTGTCCACCTGCCTCGATTGCGCGCCAGTCCTGCCCGATGGCGAGGGCTGCCGCGCCGATGCCGTTGAAGATACCTTTGTTGTGCGTTGTTGCACGGTAAGGATCCGCCCAGGCAAAACGACCCGCCTCGACCATCCGCCTTGCGACCAGCTCTCCGCTCATCTCGGTTGTGGCGAGCTGCTCGAAACCGATCTTGAAACTTGCGCGAGCCAGTCTACGGTCCGCGAGGTTGGAGAGGATGCGAAGGTTAACCCGCCCACCCGTAATCTCTTCGATCACCGGACCTACCGCTTCGCAGGCGTAATTGATCATGTTCGCGCCCATCGCCTCCTGAACGTCAATCAGGAGATGGACGACGAGCATCTTGCCAACAGCTTCGCCACCGTCAATGATGCGCGTCTCGAGGTCACGCACTCCGCCACCACGAACCACCATCCGGGGATTCGCAAGGTTCGCCTGCTTGATGATCTCTGTCTTGGCCTCATAAACCAGTTTGCTTGCCTTTTCAGGATCTTCCAGATCGAGAACCTGAATCTGACCGATCATCAGGGGATCATCCACACGAGTGGTGAATCCACCATCCTGACGAATCATCAAGGCAGCCTTGCTGGCAGCGGCAATAATAGAAGCTTCCTCGATTGCCATTGGCACGAGGAATTCACGGTTGTCTACGAGGAAGTTGAGCGCCAATCCGAGCGGCATTCCATGCACACCGATGGCGTTCTCAACCATGTTCACTGCATGTTCTATCCGGAGGGCCTTACCCTCACGGAGCTGGGAAATCTGATTATCGGTGAAACCGAAGTTGCGGGCAAGATAGGCGAGGCGGCGCTCAACCGGAAGCCGATAAAAACCCGGTATGCGGGAAGATACCTGTTGCTGGTCAAGCTGCTCGTTTAGTGCGTCCTGATCAAGAAACTCAGACGCCTCTGCGTTCTCCGTGCGATGTTTGCGATCCACGGCTTACATCCTCTCATCTTCCCAGCCATTGTCGGCCAGCCAGCTCTTTAAATCCCTGCCGAGAACCTTTGGCGCGATTCTCAAATCAGAGATTGATTGGGAACCGGTCAACAGCATTGCTGTCTTCAGTTCGTCAATCATATCCCGAACGTACTTCTCCGCAGCATCCACCCCACCCTTAAGGTATGGGAGGAGCACGGAACGGGCAAACCCTGCCATATTCGCACCCAATGCGAGGGCGCGGGCGACATCAAGACCGTTCTCGATTCCGCCTGAAGCGATCACCGTAACGGTCTCGCCCATGATCTGACGCGCTGCGATTATACCATGCGCGGTTGGTATTCCCCAATCGGAAAATACCTTTCCGGTGTGCTGGAGAGACTCGTTGATCTCGCGAAAACTTTCCACGCGAGTCCACGAAGTGCCCCCCGCTCCGGATACATCTATGTAAGGTACCCCAACCGGGGCCAATTTCTCCAGAGTCCGCGGAGATAATCCAGCACCCGTCTCCTTTACGAGAACCCGGCCATCCAGTCGGTCGACAAGACGATCCAGAGCTTCCAGGATACCTTTGAAATTGCGGTTTCCCTCGACCTGAACCAGCTCCTGGGCTGGATTCAGGTGGACACAGAGACCATCCGCGTCAATCGCCTCAACGAGACCTGCTATTTGCTCTGCCGGCAGTTCAAGAAGTTGGACGGCACCGATATTTCCCAGCAGGACTCCATCCCCAACCACCTCACGGACCGCAAAATCAGCCGTGGTTTCCGGGTGATCTAGCATAATCCGCTGGCTACCCACCGCAAAAGCGATCCCGAATTTGGCGCAAACACTGGCTAAATCCCTGTTCAGACGGCCAGCCAACTCGCTCCCACCGGTCATACTCGTGACCATCAGGGGCGCATCAAGCCTTTTCCCGAAAAAATCGCAGCCTGTGTCCAGCGAGTCCCAATCCAGCTCCGGCAGGGCATCATGGAGTAGATGAACCTGTTCCAGCAAGGTTGTGCCGGAATGGGCCACCTCTCGCTCCGCGACAATGCGGAGGTGCTCACTTTTGCGCTTTTTGATTCCCTTCTCAGCCATCGAGGCTCCATGGGATCAGTAATATCAATAACTTCCGGTAAGGCAACAAGTCAAAAAGCTACGCTCATCAACGGTGTTTCGCAATTAATTCCCACATCCGAAAGAGACTGTGTTTCACCTTCATTAATTCCTAATTCCAGACAGTATAGAATTAATGATCCTCTACATCACGAAAAAGCGGCCCGGTGTGTGAACACCTGACCGCTCTGAAAAATCGCTGTTAGACACCCGCGCTGACGTTGTTAGTCCGAGGCACAGAACCTCTAAAATCTAACGGAACATAGCCTTAAGACCGCCCCACGACTGCTGAATCCCCGAGACGGACACCTCAATCGTCCTTAACGGGGAGTAGGTCTGACCCTCAATGCCCATCTCTGCACGGATTCGATAGGTGAAAGTTCGTGATGTTTGCTTGAAAACGTAGGGATCAGTGTACTCGTAGAGCGTCCCTGTCCCCCGCGCCGCAATGACGCTGGAAGTGATCGCAGTATAATCAACCCCATTGGATGACCGCTCGACAACAAAGCCGGAGCAGCCAGTCTCGTCCGAGGTTACCCAGCGCACCACCACCTGTCCGGCAGACTCCTGCAGTTCGAGGCTTTGAAAGACCTCGCCTGCCATCGCGGACGTGGCAAACAGGACGGCGATCAGAGCCGCCGCAGTTTTCAGGCATACGGATTTCATCATCGGCAATAAGATAGCAGTTCGTTTCTTCAAAGAGCAACTCATTCCAGGAGCAGGTCTCGATTTACGATAATAAAAAGCGAGGCGCACTTCTCCTCCGTTCTTGTCAGAAGGTAAGCATCGTATTACATTCAACGGCCTGTCCCGGAGCCCAAGGGGCGCTCCGGATAAACCAAAGACGCAAAGTAGACGCCCATGGCACGCCAACAAAAACGTGTAACCCGTAAGGAATTAAAAGAAGATCCCCTGATGACCGCACTTTCCGAAGCACGGTCCTGGTGGGAGATCAACGGCACCAAGTCAACCATCGGCATCGTGGTGTTGGTTGTTGTGATTATCGGTGTGATTTTTTCCGGCAAAATGAAGGAATCAGCAGAAGCTGAAGCCTCCGCCGCACTGATGGAAATCACGCAAAGTGCTGGAAATCAGACAATTGAAGCACTTGTCGGCCCACTCGAAGAGCTGACAACCAATTATGCGGGTACCAGGGCCGGTAGCGAAGCGCTTTTCGCCCTTGGCCAATTGGCGATGCAGAACGGGGACTATGAATCGGCAGTTGAACACTTTTCCCGTTTCACGACCGAATACAAAAAACAGCACCTGACCGCCTCCGCCGCAATGATGGGTCAGGCTACTGCACTCGAAAACCTGGGCCGGTTTGAAGAAGCTGCGGCAGTGTATGACCGCCTGCTGACTCACAAGGACTCGAAGTATGCCAAACCCTTCGTCCTTTTCGCCGCCGGACGTAGCTGGGAGCTGGCAGGAGACCTCGAGAAGGCTCTTGAGCGCTACCAGATGGTGGACAAAACGGACGCGGAAGACCAGATTAAAGAGCGTGCAAAGCTTGAAATTGCAAAACTCGAGGCTGCTCGCTGACCTGCATGTCCCGCTTGACGGGAACGGTGGTTTGGGGTATATTCTGCGGACTTTGATGGAGTGGGCCTGTGCCCACTCTTTGTTTTGAGGGGGAAACCTCACTGTGTTGACACCCGAAAGTATCGGGGCTTCCTTCCGTGAACTCCTCGCGGACACGGACATCGAATTGATGCGGGTCAAGATTCATCCTATGCCGGGCCGTATCAAGTTCGCTGTGATCCTCGACCACCGGTTGCGTGGTATCACCATAGACGAACTCACCGAGTGGTCACGCAGGTTTGAAGAGGAGTTGGACAGGACTTCGGAAGTACCCCGTGAGTACGCCCTGGATGTCTTATCTCCCGGGCTCGAACAGCCGCTCACCGAAACCTGGCAGTTCATCAAGAACGCAGGCAGGGAGCTGGCCGTAGAGCTTCTTCCGGAAGAGGGAAAAAAGCGGGGCGAATCGTACAAGGCGCAACTTGTCAGCGCCGATGACGACATCTTGACATTTGAGGACGGACGCACAATCAAACGAACCGAGGTGCGTTCGGCAAAGGTAGCACTGCCCTGGTAAAAAAGCCGGGCTGGGAGAACATTCGATGAATCAGGCCGTTGTTGACGCCATTTCCGCGATTATTCGCGAGAAGAATCTCGACCGTGAATCCTTCGCCGAGATTATTGAGCAGGTCTTTCTTAAGGCGGTGGAGAAGCGTTACGGCACCAGCGAGAATTTTTCGGTCATTTTCAACATCGAAAAAGGCGACATCGAAATTTACGCTGAGAAAACCATTGTCGAAGATGGCATGGTAGAGGATGACGCGAGCGAAATCGAACTTTCGCGTGCGCTTAAGGTGGACGAGGATGCGGAAGTCGGGGACGAGTTCGTCGAAGTGATCGACTACAACTCCTTCGGCCGCAGGCTCATCCTTTCGGCAAAGCAGAATCTGATCCAGAAAATCAAAGAGATTGAGAAGCAGAACCTTTACGAAGAGTTCAGCCGCCGCAAGGGCGAGATCATTATCGGCGACATCCACCAGATCAACAAGTACGAACTGCGGATTAACGTGGACAAGACCGAAGTTGTGATGCCTGCCAACGAGCAGATTTACAACGAACGGTACCGTCGCGGCCAATCGGTCAAAGCGATTATCATCGATGTGCGCGAGACCAACCGCGAGCCGGAGATTATCGTCTCCCGTAAGTCGGAGCTATTTGTTCGCCACCTCTTTGAGCTGGAAGTGCCCGAGATCTTCGACAACATAGTCGAGATCAAATCCATTTCCCGTGAAGCTGGCGACCGGACAAAAATCGCCGTGGTTTCCAACGACCGCCGTGTTGATCCGGTTGGAGCATGCGTGGGCATGAAGGGCGTTCGTATCCAGGCTATCGTCCGTGAACTGAACAACGAGAAGATTGATATCATTCACTGGACGAGCGACCGCGAGCTGATGGTTCGCCGCAGCCTCGCCCCTGTAATCCCCATCGAGATCATTTTTGGTGATCAGGACGGAAAGGTTACGGTGGTTGTTCCGGACGATCAGATGTCCATGGCGATTGGAAGGCGGGGTCAGAACATTCGTCTGGCGAGTGCAATTACTGGCTTCGATATTCGCCCTGTGAAGGAGAGTGAGTATTATATTGAGGAGCTGTCGCTTTCGGACGTCAACGAACTGACACCGAGCCAGCTCGAGAAACTTGCCGCGGCGGGATTCACGAGTGCTGAGCAGGTGTTGGATGCGGGCGTTCCCGGCCTGACAAAGATTGAAGGGTTCGGGGAGAAAACGGCTGAACAGATCATTGAAATCCTCGGCAACTATTTCGAGGAGGAGGAAGAGGATACGGAAGCAGCTGCCAGAAGTGGCAGAGAAGTCCCCTCCCCATCAACCTCAAGTGTAGTAGATGCCCTGATCAGCGAACCGCTCGAATCCGGAGCGGATGATAACGACCTGGATGCTGACGACAGCGCACCCGAAGTCGTTGAAGTGGATGCTTTGGAAGTTCCTGACTACGGAGCTTTGGCTCCTGTCACGGACGATGATGATACAGTAGTAGAAGAGAAAACCGAACTGGACGACGAGGCGGAAAAGGCCGAACCGATCCGGCCGGAAGATAGCGAAACGAAGACTGACACAGAGTAACGGGTTGTTTTTGCCTTACATGGCTGAAAACGAAAACCTGGGAGAGGCATTACTTGGCGGGGAAGACGCGCAAACTGTTCCAAGTGGCTAAGGAACTGAATCTGGCAACCTCAACGTTGACAGATGAACTTCAGGATCTGGGCTACGAGGTAACGAAGAAGCAGATGACTCCCATCGAAGATGAGGCGTATGGGAAACTGCTGAAAAAATTTGCCCCGGAACGCTGGGCTGAATTGCAGGCCGCAGCTGAGCAGGACGACTCTGCCCGGCAGGCCGCTGAAACCCAACAAGTGCGCCAGGACGAATTGCGGAAAATCATGGAGTCCGATTCATCCGCACCCAAGAAGTCCACACCATCCGTGAGGACACTTGACCGCTCCGAGGCGATCCTCCAGCAGGAACCGCCTTCTCGCACTCTCGCGACAGATGTCGAGTTGGGTGCTCCAGCTAAAACCCGGAAAAGAGACGTCTCCGAAGAGATCATCGAAGAGGCGATTGAAGCTGAAGAGGGAGCGCCTACCTCTCCCCCCGCCCGCTCCGCCACCCCCTCGGTTCGTGGAGGCGTGAGCAACGACGACATCCTTGCTTTCACCCCGGCAGCTGTGCCGGAGTCGCGTGTTGAATCTCCCAAAAAGGAGACTAAAGCCTCCCGCAGCCCGCAGGATTTCACTTCTGAAGAGGACGAGGATAAGCCCAAGAAGGGACGCAAGCGGAAACGGAAAACGCGCCGTGATGCTGTCGCTGCTGTTCCAGAGGTGAAAAAGGGTGGAACTCAGGGTGGTGGCATTTCCACCGGCGAAGGTGCTTCCAGCAAACGCCGCCGCAAACGTGACAAGAGGAAGAAACCGGATGCAGCAGAAGTCGCCGCTACGGTAAAAGAGACTCTCGCCGCGATGGATAGCGGTGCGACAAAACGCAAGAAGAAACGTCGCGTCCAGCCCGAAGTGGGTATGGTCGATGAGGATAAAAACCTCCTGCGAATCACGGAGTTTGTCTCCACGCAGGAGCTCGCAACCCTGCTTGACATCCCGGTGACCGATCTGATCAAGGAATGCTTGATGCTCGGCCTCCGCGTCACCATCAATCAGCGTCTTGAACGAGAAACCGTGGAGCTTCTCGCTGAGGAGCATGGCTACCGTGTCGAGTTCGTGGATGACATGGAACAGCAGGAGATGACCGCCAGCTACGAATATGATGATGAAGAGGCTGGCGAAGAGGTCACACGTGCACCTGTCGTTACGATCATGGGTCATGTTGACCACGGTAAAACGACACTGCTCGACCATCTCCGCAAGTCTGCCATCGTGGATGGCGAAGCGGGTGGTATTACGCAGCATATCGGTGCCTACGAGATTGAGCATAACGAGAACAAGATCACCTTCCTTGATACCCCGGGTCACGAGGCGTTTACTGCCATGCGTGCTCGAGGCGCACAGGTTACGGACGTTGTCGTCCTTATCGTCGCTGCTGATGACCAGGTGATGCCCCAGACAGTTGAGGCAATAGACCACGCCAAGGCGGCAGGTGTTCCCATCGTGGTGGCAATCAACAAGATCGACAAGCCCGGCGCTAACGCAGAGAAGGTTCGTCAACAACTCGCGGAACATGGCGTTCAGGTTGAGGAATGGGGCGGCGAAGTACAGGCTGCTGAGATTTCCGCGAAAATGGGACTCAATATCCCCGAACTCCTCGACAAGATTCTGGTTGCGACGGAAATTCTTGAACTCAAAGCGGTCAAGGATGCGCCCGCACGTGGCGTTGTGATTGAAACGCGCCAGGAAAAAGGCCGTGGTACTGTTTGTACGGTCCTCGTCCAGCGTGGAACCTTAAAATCCGGCGACGTTTTTGTCGCGGGCTCAAATTATGGCCGTGTCCGGGCGATGTACGATGAAAGAGGCCTCAAGCGCGATGAGGCGATTCCGGGTCAGCCCGTACAGATCACAGGGTTTGAGGGCGCGCCCCACGTCGGTGACCAGCTCGTGGTTTTCCACGAAGAGCGCGAAGCCAAAGAGATCGCGTTTAAACGGCAGCAGCAGATTCGCGAGCAGGAGATGCGGATGCGCGAGAGCGGTGGCCGTGGCGACTTCTTTGCCCTCGTTGAAGGTGAAGAGAAGAAAGAACTTCGCCTCGTGATCAAGGGCGATGTGGATGGTTCCGTGGAAGCTATCGCGGACAGCCTGATGCGTCTGACAACGGACGAGGTGGAGGTCAAGATCATCCGCCGCGCCGTCGGACCAATTAACGAGAGCGACATCCTGCTCGCCAGCGCTTCGCAGGCGATGGTGATTGGCTTCAACGTACACCCGATGGGCAAGGCTCGTGACATCGCCCAGCGTGAAGGTGTACCCGTTGAAGTCTACAGGATTATTTACGAGCTGATCGAGGATATCAAGGGAATCATCGTCGGCATGCACCGCCGTGAAGTGGCCGAAGAAGTCGTCGGCATGGTGGAAGTGCGCGACCTGTTCAAAATCAGCCGGATCGGAACGATTGCTGGTTGCTATGTCACCGAGGGCAAGATCGAGCGGAACAACCGCATCCGCGTCCTCCGTGAGGGCAAAGAGATTTACACCGGCGACATAGAGACTTTGAAGCGGTTCAAGGACGACGCCAAAGAGGTTGCACAGGGTTATGAGTGCGGTATCAAGGTCGCCAATTTCAACGACCTCAAGGTCGGCGACCAGTTGCAGTCGTTCAAGATGGTGGAAGTTGACCGTCAAATCGAGGTCGGGTGACGAAGTCGTCACGGCCAAGTGCCGCGTCAAAGCTACGCGACGCGGCGAAAAACAGGTGAATCCATTGCGGCGCAAGCGCATAGCGCTCCGAGCCGCCCTTGGCGCCGGAATTCCGGTATGAATGCCATCGGATTGTTTGAAATAGAATTTCTGATTCCCTCCGCCAGCAACTTGAAAGAGAAGCGGCGGGTGGTGAAATCTTTGAAAGAGAGAATCCGGAACCGCTTCAACGTATCGGTTGCGGAGGTGGGACACGAAGATCTGCCGGGACGTTGTCACCTCGCATTGGTGACTGTCTGTAACGCAAAGGCAGAGGCTGAAAAACGGCTGGCGAGTTGCGAAAAGCTGGTCCTCGCTGAACCTGTATTATCAGTGATTGACCGGAAACTGACGTGGCTCTGACTGAGCAAAGACGTAAAATTCTGCGGCGCGAGTGTGAAGCGCTCCAAGCCGCCCAAGGTGCCCGACTCCGGGCGAGATCGCAATCTGGGGACGGATGTGGATCCGGACTACTGGGTGCGTATCGATTAAGAGAGTTTGATGAAAATACCTAAGAGTAAACGCGCCCGTCGAGTGGGCGTGGAGATACAGAAGATCGTCGCGGAAATGATCCGCAATGAAATGGCAGGTTTTGCGCCAGGTTCAATCGTATCCGTTCCTGAGGTGCGAGTCAGCGACGACCTTGAGCATTCCATCCTCTACTGCTCGATTCACACGGTTGATGACCCCTCTCCCATTCAAAAGCATCTGCTGAAGTTCCTTCCCCTTCTCCGCAGGGAAGTCGCACGCCATCTCCATATCCGGAAGATTCCCGAGATGCGTTTTGTCTGGGATGACACCTATGAGAAGGCAGACCGCATTGAACAACTCCTGAACAAAGCGCATCAGGCAGATGAAGCGGTTAAAGACTCCAGCGAAGACCAGGATTCTCGTGAAGAGGAGTGAATCGATGACCAACGATCTTAAAAACCTTGCCCTGCAGCTCCGTAGTGCAGACAACATCCTCATCACCAGTCATGTCAATCCTGATGGTGATGCTGTCGGATCTGTGCTGGCAGCTGCGTATCTGCTGAAAGCAATAGGCAAGCGAGTCTTTCCCGTGCTTGAAAAGCCAATCCCAAAGAGGTACGCCTTTCTTGCTGGTGCGGACACTTTTGAGACCTTGGAGCAGGCGAAGAGCGCTAATCGCACCTACGGTGCAACGTTGCTTCTGGACGCGGGCGATCTCGATCGGATGGGTGATGTTCAGTCCCTTAGACCCGACAGCACGCCGCTGTTTCTTGTGGATCACCACGTGGCGGACATGCAAATCGCTGACGCCTATCATGTGAGCACAAAAGCATCGGCCACTTGCGAGCTTTTAGTTGATCTTTTCCATGAGCTTAATATTGAGATTAAACCCGAAGCGGCTTCCGCCCTGTACACCGGCGTCTTGACGGATACAGGCCAGTTCCGCTTCACAAATACAACGCCACGAGCGCTTCAAGCAGCCTCCGAACTGGTGGCAGCAGGAGCGGACCCCGCATTGATCGCGCGTGAAATCTATTTCCGTGAAGATCCCGATTCGACAGCGGCCCTTGGCAGATTTCTCACCCGAATGGAATTCCATGCGGGCGGGAAACTTGTGGTCAGTTTCATCCCCCTGGATGAACCGAGGGTTGACACGGAACGGTTTATCGACCATCTAACCGCCATTGACGGCGTTGAGATTGCCGCGATGCTGCGCCCGTTAGGTGACTCGGTATTCAAGGTTTCCCTCCGCAGTACTGGCGACGCAGATGTTGAAAAGGTTGCACGGGTTCTTGGTGGTGGCGGCCATGTCAAGGCTGCTGGCGGAACGGTCAAGGGCGAAGTTGAATCCGCCAAACGAGAGGTGATCGAGGCGTGCAAAGCCCAGATCGCGGCATTGTAGAGCTCGAGGGCGGACGACTGATCCTCGTCGACAAACCCGCGGGAATGACTTCCCACGACGTCGTCGACAGGATACGCCGACTCACCGGGGAAAAGCGGGTCGGCCATGCAGGAACGCTGGACCCGATGGCTACCGGACTTCTGGTAGTCGCAGTTGGACGGGGAGCGACGAGAACACTGGCTGGTGGACTGGAGGGTGGCAAACGCTATCTCGCAACAGTTCAACTCGGAATGGCAAGCGATACGCTCGACCGCGAAGGAAAGCATGAGATAGTAGCGGTCCCGAGATTGCCGCGAGAACGCATCGAACAGTGCCTTGAGCGCATCAAAGGGTTGGGAGTACAGGTGCCGCCGATGGTCAGCGCACTGAAGAGAAGCGGAATTGCCCTCTACAAGCTCGCCCGTCGAGGTTGGTGGATAGAACGTGAAGCGAGGCCTGTGGAAATCACTGAGTGCCTGCTGAAGACATACGAAGGTGATTCTCTCACGCTTGAGATAGCAGGTGGCGGCGGGTTGTACGTACGCTCGCTGGTCCGCGACTTGGGAATCATGCTGGGTTTACCGGCAGCCTTGAGTGAGCTGAGAAGAACATCCGTTGGGCCATGGTGTGTTGAGGACGCAGTGACCCTTGAAGAATTGGGAACCATGAGTCTGGAGAAGCAGGCGTGATTGTAATCCGGTATGGTGAGGATAAACTTGAACGAGCGCCGGAAGCGTCGTTGACCTTGGGAACGTTTGATGGCGTTCACCTCGGCCACTTCGACCTGCTCACGGAATTGACACGCGGCGAGATGCCTACCGTGGTCACTTTCGAACCTCACCCACAACACGTCCTGATGAACCATCCGGACCGGTTACAGCTCCTGTCTCCGATCACGGAGAAGCTCCGGAAATTGGAGAGGGCTGGTGTTGCGAGGACGGTGATTCTGCCGTTCACCAGGGAACTAGCGTCACTCTCTGCGATGGATTTCCTACGCGAACTGCTGATCGGCGAGATCGGGATGAAAAAGTTGGTCGTTGGTTTCAATCACTCGTTCGGCAGAGGTCGTGAGGGGACTATCAAGTTCATGAAGGACCACTCTTCGGAACTTGGATACGAATTGACAATCGTTGAATCACACGACGAGCTGGGCCGGAGTGTCAGCAGTACTCGCATCCGGCAGGCGATTGCAGCGGGAGACCTGCGCATCGCCAACCACTTCCTCACCTCCCCTTATCGCACTCCAGCGAGAGTGGTGCGAGGAGAAGGTCGTGGCCAGGCACTGGGATACCCGACGGCAAACCTTGAGTTTTACAGCGCGGACCAGTTGATTCCCGCAGAGGGAGTGTATGCCGTGCGTGTGATTCTTGAGGAAGAGCTGGTGGATGGTGTCGCCTCGATCGGGCGAAAGGAAACTTTTGGGGAATATCCCCTCTCAATCGAGGTTCACCTGTTTGATCGGAAAATAGATTTGTATGACCGTTCAATTTCGGTCATCTGGATTGACTACCTCCGGAATCAGGAGGTCTTCGCCAGCGGAGAAGAGCTGACCGCACAAATGGACAGGGATTCTGCGATGGCTAAACAGGCTTTGAGTGAAGCGGACGAGAGGGGACTCCTCCCTATCCCGGAAGCTGAACAAAAAAGAAATGGTAAACGAACATAAACAAGGTACAAGTAGAAGAGTAGAAAGGAGGACGGCTACCATGCCGCTCACACTGGAGCAGAAGGCCGAAATCGTAAAGAAATTCGGTAGCAGTGAAAAAGACACGGGTCGTACGGAAGTCCAGATCGCGCTTTTGACCGCGCGTATTCAGGAGCTTACCGATCATTTTCGGACCCACAAAAAGGATCACCATTCCCGTCGCGGACTCATGAAACTGGTAGGAAAACGCCAGGGTCTGCTCACGTACCTGCGTGATAAGGACATCGAGCGGTACCGCTCCTTGATCAAGGAACTCGGACTCCGCCGCTAACAAAGACGTGGACGAAGAACATAAGGTGATTTGAACCCGCCATCGGGTTCCTGTCAATCAAAGATCGGACAGGCCTGTGGCAATTGGAGGTAACATGAGTTTTCGACGAGAGATGGACCTCGGTGGTCGCACACTATCGATCGAAGTAGGAAAAGTAGCAAAGCAGGCGGATGGAGCGGCCTGGGTGCAGTATGGTGAAACCATCGTGCTGACCACAGTCGTTTCCAGCCATGACCGCAGCGCAAACACGGATTTCTTTCCGTTGACGGTGGATTATCGTGAGAAGAAATATGCTGGCGGCAAAATCCCCGGTGGTTTCTTCAAACGTGAAGCCCGCCCCCACGACAAGGAAGTTCTGACCTCAAGGATGATCGATCGACCCCTGCGGCCTCTCTTCCCGAAAGGGTATTATTACGAGACGCAGATCCTATGCAACGTTCTCTCCCATGACTGCGAGAATGAGGGTGACATTCTGGGACAGATCGGGGCCTCCGTCGGCCTGCTCGTTAGCGATATCCCGTTCCCGAAAGAGAACGCAATCGCCGGCGTAAAAGTTGGACGGATCAATGGCGAGATGGTCCTTAATCCGACCATTAGCCAGATTGAAGAGAGTGACCTTTTCCTCAATGTTGCCGGAACCCATGACGCTATCGCAATGGTCGAGGGTGATGCAAAAGAAGTTGAGGAACCTGTTTTCATCGAAGCGATTGGTTTTGCACACGACGCGATCAAAAAGATCATCGAACTCGAGTGGGAGTTCTATGATGCGCTTACAAAGCCAGATCGTGAGTGGGAACCCATTTTGACGACGGAAGAGATTGAAAAAGCCGTGGAAGAATTCGTTGGCGACAAACTCGCCGGCCTGATTACCATCGCTGACAAGCGTGAGCGCAAAACCGCACAGAAGGCGATTGCTACGGAGATGCTCGAAGCATTTGCCGAGCGGTTCCCCGAGCAGGAAAAACTGATCAAATGGGCATTCGACGCGAAAGTGAAGAACGCCATGCGACAGAAGGTGCTCAAGGATAAAGTCCGTCTCGACGGTCGCGGCACAACGGATATCCGCCCGATCAGTGTCGAAACCGCACTTCTCCCCCGCGCGCACGGCTCCAGCCTATTCACCCGTGGACAGACACAGGCGCTTGGTGCGGTTACACTCGGCACCAAGATGGACGAGCAGAAGATCGACGATCTCGAAGGCGAGTATTGGAAGACCTTCATGCTCCATTACAACTTCCCGCCCTTCAGCGTTGGTGAAGTGCGCCGCTTCCTTGCTCCCGGACGCCGCGAGCAGGGTCACGGCCATCTCGCCGAGCGTTCGCTGAAAACGATGATGCCGGAGTGGGAAGACTTCCCCTACACCGTCCGCATCGTCAGCGAGGTTCTGGAATCGAACGGTTCCTCCTCGATGGCGACGATTTGCGCGGGCAGCCTGGCAATGATGGATGCAGGCGTTCCGGTGAAAGGCGCTGTGGCGGGTATCGCCATGGGTCTGATCAAGGAAGGCGACGATTACGCCGTCCTGAGTGACATTCTTGGCGACGAGGATGCGCTCGGTGACATGGACTTCAAGGTAGCCGGTACCCGCAAGGGAATCACCGGTTTCCAGATGGACATCAAGATCACTGGTCTTTCCCAGGAGATCATGGCTCAGGCGCTGGATCAGGCTCGTGACGGCCGTAACCATATCCTCGACATCATGGATGCCGAAATTGACCAGCCACGCGAGAAGCTCTCCAGCTACGCGCCGTCGATCAAACGCCTCTCGATTGATCCCGAGTACATCGGCCTGATCATCGGTCCAGGAGGAAAGAACATTCGCCATCTCCAGGCGGACTACGGCGTGAACATCGAGATCGATGACGATGGCACAGTGGCAATCTCCTCGACCAGCCAGGATGCGGTGCAGGAAGTTGCGGACATCATCCGTAACATGACCCGCGAGCCTGACATCGGCGAAGAGTTTGACGCCAAAGTTGTCAAGATCGTGGACTTCGGCGCCTTCGTGGAGCTCTACCCCGGTAAAGAGGGATTGGTTCACGTCTCCGAGCTGGAGTGGAAGCGCGTTGAGAAGGTTACCGACGTGGTCAACATGGGCGACATCGTTCGTGTCAAACTGATGAGCAAAACCCCGGAAGGAAAGCTGGACCTTTCTCGGAAGGCACTGCTTCCCAAACCCGAGGGTTATGTCGAGCCAGAGCGTCGTCCGCGGACCGGCGGAAGCAGCAGCGGTGGCCCCCGTCGCGGTGGAAGCGGTGGTGGTGGTCGTCGCGGTGGTAGTAGTGGTGGCAATCGCCGCTAGGCAGCGAAGTCGCTGCAGCCATGCGTCACGTCAAAGCTACGCGGCGTGACGATAACCATGCAATACAATCAGCCCCGTTGGATCATCCAACGGGGCTCTTTTCTTTTCACTAGAATACTTTCTTTAAGAGTTGATCGAATCTGCACAAGATGCCAAACGTGGAACACCTGCTCGAAAAAAACTGATCACCCGTTCCCTTTGCCCCGTTCACCCCTTACATTACCGCACGTTTCACAAGGACAGAGCATGAGCCCCGAACCGCAGTTCCGCAAGACAGTCACGAAGTCCGGCGTCCGCATCGTCAGCGAGAAAATGGACACCGTCCGCTCGGCAGCGGTCGGCGCATGGTTTGAGAACGGTTCCCGCGACGAACCGAAGAAACTCGGCGGAATCAGCCACTTCATCGAGCATATGATGTTCAAGGGGACGAAAAAACGTTCCCCTCTCCGCATCGCCCGAGAGATAGAACAGGTTGGTGGATACCTCAATGCTTTCACCGGCAAAGAGGTGACAGCCTATTATGCACATCTGCTGGACGAACACCTTCCGCTCGCTGTGGACACCCTCTGCGACATGGTTTCCCATTCTACTTTCGCTGATAAAATGATTAAGCGGGAACGAAGCGTCGTCCTCGAAGAGATTTCCAGTTATGAGGACACGCCGGATGACGTCGTCCACGAGGATTTCAACACTCTAGTCTTCGGGAACCACGGTCTCGGCCGCCCCGTGCTTGGCACACGCGACTCTGTCTCGTCGTTCACCCGTGAAGATGTAATCGCCTATTGGACCCAGCACTATGTTCCAAAGCGACTGGTCATCGCCGCAGCAGGTGCCGTGGACCATGATGAACTCGTGAAATTGGTCGAGCAGAAGCTGGACTTACCTTTCGTGAAGGGAAAAAGCCGCCGCCTGACGGAGGCGCCTCCTGTGGATCAGAAAGAATTTGTGCGTAAAAAACAAATCGTTCAGGCGCATCTCTGCATCGGCACACGCGGCCTCTCCTATTCGGACAAACGCCGTTTCGCTTTCTTTGTGATGAATACTGTCCTCGGCGCGGGTATGTCCTCCCGGCTATTCCAGCGACTTCGGGAACGTCATGGACTTGCCTACAGTATCTATTCTTTCCATGAGGCGTATCACGACAGTGGGCTCTTCGGGATTTACGCTGGCCTGGAGGAGAAACAGGTTCCCAAAGCATTGGAAATGATTCGTAACGAATTGGATAAAATTATTAATGTGCCGTTGAGCAAGACAGAATTGAAACGGGCGAAAGATCAGTTGAAGGGCGGCCTTACGCTCGGCCTTGAGAGCGTCTCCAGCCGAATGAACCGTCTCGCCCGAATGGATATCTATCTTGGCCGGTACCATTCCCTGGACTCACTGCTCGAGGGAATCAACTCTGTCACCTCCGATGAGATTCAGGCGATCGCGGCGGACCTTTTCAACGATTCACTCCAGACTGCCACCCTTCTTCCAGAGGTGAACGGCGGCTAGAGAGCGCACTCAAAAGCTGCTTTTTCACGGCGAATACCCCTGAGGTGTTCGCTGTTTTATCTCCCGTCGTTTTGTCTTTAGGCATTTTGCATACTGGCGTGACTACCCTCGAAAGGTTACGTTTCTGGTGTGGAGAATCGCAAGCGAGGTCAATCATGGTACGCACTCTCATGGCAGTTGCCGCAGCATGGATTGTATCGGTTATCGTGATGGCGGCGTTTCAAGCACTAGCCATGTCGATTCCTGTCAATCCGATGGACCTGCAATCTCCATTGGTCCGTTTCAGTATGTCGCTCGTTCTGTTCGGTGATCTTTTCGGTGCTATTGCCGGCGGCTACGTTGCAGGATGGATATCCCCAAAACATCCGATGCGGGCTCTCTGGATCACGACGCTATTTCTGGTTGTATTACGGATAGTCACGCTGGTCCTCCCCAGCGAGGAACCTGTGACACTCGTCGGCCCTCTCAGTCTTTTCGTGATTCCGCTTGGAGTCCTGCTCGGCGGCAAAATCAGGTTGGAGATTGCAAAAAAATCGGCCAGTGCATCCGGTGCAGATACGAATCCGAAAGACATTAAGCCAGAAGACAACATTCCTGAACAAGAAAGGTCTTAAGAGAACCACCTCTTGGGTGATCTTATCCATATCCAGACGATTCCGAGACAAAAAAAGCCGAATCACAGAAGTGATCCGGCTTATTGATAACAAGGCAGGGATCAGAAACTGTAAGTGCCCAGGTAATAGACTGCCGACACTTTGAGTTGCGGAACGTCACCGACCAGAATGTATTTCGCTTCAACGGCGAGTTGGTCGCTGAGTTTGTAACCACCACCAACGTGCAACCCGATCTTCGTTTCGCCGTAGTCATAGGTGCCATCAAACCAGTAACCCCAGCCAGTCCACTCGACCGAGTAGGTGACCATGTGGATGCCGATCCCGGCGATACCATACATGTTGTCGTTGATGTAGTAATTCGCATCACCTTCGAGGGCAAAATCGCTTACGGAGTAGTCGATTTTGTATCCACCCGTAAACTCATCTGCGGCTGCGAAATACTTGGAATAGGCGATAGTGCCACGTAGGAAGATGTTGTCCTTGTACTCAAAGGAACCTGTAGCACCAAGGTTGATGCCGGGAGCGACTTTCGTGATCACACCGGCGTTCTCATCATAGCCATCAAAGAATGAAAAGCCGAGTCCACCGATGATACCGTAATCGACGTCCTGCGCTAAAGTAGAGGAGGAGAGTAGAATAAGCGCGACAAAACCCCACGCAAATCGCTTCATGTAGCCATACTCCTTTAGTTGAAAACGGGGGACGTACAGAATCCCTTGATCCTGTACAGCCGGGAACCTAAGAAGGAAATTAAGCGAAATCAATGATCTGCGTCACAAGTACTCCACCTTCCTGAGTCTAGACATGCTCATACAGGATTCGACCAGGCCGAAGGCACAGTGGAACGATTTCTATCAGGGTGATGATGCTAGTCAGGCCAAAGTGCCTAGCCAACTCATAAAAAACCACCCGCAGAGGGGTGGCTTTACCGTAACCGAGTTTGTAAAAGTCTGCTATTTGAAAAGCTTGAATCCTACCGATAAACCGATCTGGCTTCCACCGGTCCCATCGATGCTGTCCATGCTGAAGTACAGCTCAGCCGAGACGCCGACCTTGTCGTTCAACGGAACGAAATAGCCAGGTGCGATACGGATGTAGCTGCTCGAATAATCGCCGGTATTTGTGCCGTTATCCCAGGAATTGGATGCAATCATGTAGCTGAGGTGACCGTAAACGTATCCCGGACCCATCATCTCATCATAGAAGTACTCAAATACCGGTCCGAAGGTGGTTGTCGAGCTGCTGTAATCGCCTTGGCCATACTTGGAAAGGCTGATCACTGCACCCACCGAAAAATTGTCAATCACGAAGTAACCAGCAGATGGAGCGATCGATATACTGGTACTACCATCGCCATTAGAGTCTTCGTAGGCATCGCCACCACTGTTGTTAAAGCTGAAGCTGCCACCCATCTCCAGCAATCCCTGATCAAAGTAATCCTGTGCAATAGAAGCCGAAGAGAAGAGGAAGATGGTCACAATCGAAAGAGCAAACAGTTTCTTCATGCCATGTTCCTTTCTTGTAGTCAGACAACGCAAAATTTGATGAACCCTCTTTATACTTGAGTTCGCCCGTAAACTAACTCAATCAAGCTTGCATATGCAATCCTCAGGACAAAAAGTGTTAATACTCGCTTTGATTTGCTACAAACACGATGTTTGTTCCTATGTAATTGAATTACATTTAATCTGTCGGATATTTGCCTGAGAATCGTATGTCCTTTCTCTGCTCCCCGGCTCTGGATAAAAAAGAAGCAGAGGATTACCTTCCAAACGCTTGCCCCCTTAACCGAAGCAAAATGGGAGATCCATCATGGGCACCGGAGGAGTCATCCGCGCCGCCAAACGGACAGAAAATATCCGTTACGCCGTTCGGGACATCGTCATCATCGCCAAAGAGGCCGAAAAGGCAGGCAAAGAGATGCTGTACCTGAATATCGGCGACCCCAACCAGTTTGATTTTCAGACACCGAAAACATTGATCGACGCCGCCCACAAGGCGATGCTGGACAACCACTGCGGTTACAGCCCCTCCTCCGGCATCCCACAAGCGGTCGATTCCATTCGCCGGTATGCCGAATCGAAGGGCATTCGCAATATCCACGATGTATTTGTAACCACGGGCGGATCGGAAGCCATCGAGATCGTGTTGACCAGCCTCGTCAACGAGGGCGAGAATGTGCTCACCCCCTCGCCCGGCTACCCACTCTACACGGCGGTGATTCCGAAAATTGGGGCAATCGAAAACCCCTATTACCTGAGTGAGGAACACGGGTGGCAGCCGGACCTCGAGGACATGCGCGCGAAGGTGAACGACAAGACTCGCGCCATCGTTCTGATCAACCCCAACAATCCGACAGGATCCAACAGTAGCCGAGAATTTCTCGAGGGTGTGATTGACATCGCGCTGGAACATGACCTGGTGATCCTCGCGGACGAGATCTACGACAAAATGCTCTTCGACGGGCAGAAACATATTTCCATCGCGTCGCTGAACCCTGACTGCCCCGTAGTCACCTTTAACGGGCTCTCCAAGAACTATGTCGGTCCCGGTTGGCGGATAGGTTGGGGCGTTGTCAGCGGTCCGGAAAACCGGCTGAAAGACCTTCTTGATGCCATCAACCGCATCCTCCGTGCACGACTCTGCGCGAACCATCCCTTGCAATACGCGATCCCAGCGGCCCTGGATGGAGATGATTCCCACATCCAGCCGATGATGGACAAACTGACGCGAAGGCGCGATCTCACCTACGAAATGCTGAATGCCATCGACGGGATCTCCTGCGTGAAACCGGGCGGCGCCTTTTACGCTTTCCCAAAACTTGAAATCGACATCGACGACGAGACTTTCGTCAAGGAATTGATCCGTGAAACGGGAGTCGTGGTCGTGCATGGCAGCGGTTTCGGCCAGGTGCCGGGGACTAAACACATGCGTATCGTCTTCCTGCCACCTGAAGAGATCCTGGAAAAAGCGTACAACCAGATCGCGGAATTCATGAAGAAATACCGTTAGGCTGGTTGCTCTCACTTATCGATTCTACGATGGCAACAGATACGTTTCTGCCCGTAACTGTTGCCATTTTGTTTTCCACGAGAATCGGACAGAACAGGACGAGGATATTGCCTCATGCCCGGCATGCTGAAAGTTGAGATCACGAGATTGGACCCGGAGAATACCGCCGATGTCCCCCTGCCTCAGACGATGAGCGCGGGCGCAGCGGGAAGTGATGTGCGAGCATCTGTAGAGGGCGAGATGATTGTAGCTCCGGGTGAAACTGTTGCAGTGCCGACGGGATTCGCCATCGCTGTGCCGCAGGGTTACGAAGCACAGGTGCGCCCACGGAGCGGGCTCGCCATGAAACATTCCATCGGTATTATGAACAGCCCCGGCACAATCGATAGCGACTACCGGGGTGAGGTAAAAATCCTGCTCACTAATTTCGGGCGGGAACCGTTTGTCATTCGTCGGGGGGACCGAATCGCTCAGATCGTCGTAGCTCCGGTCATGCAGGTTGACTGGGCTGAGGTTGACCGGTTGTCAGATACAGAACGCGGAGAGGGTGGATTCGGTCATACAGGTGTGTGATCCATACCGTGGATGATTTTTCTTGCCGCCGCCCACTCCCGAGCGGTACCTTTGTGCAAGTCGAGTGCAGTATGGAGATAGAGCATGAACAAGATGTATTACAGCATCCGTGAAGCCGCCGAGATGACGGAGTTGCAGCCTCACGTGCTCCGTTACTGGGAAACGGAATTCAAGGAACTCAGCCCGAAGAAAAACCGGGCGGGGAACCGTGTCTACCGTGAACAGGACATCGAACTGATCCTCGAAATTAAAAACCTGCTTCACGATCAGCGTTTTACCATCGAAGGCGCCCGGCAGGAACTCAAGCAGCGCCGCAAACAGGGCACCGCCGGTCAGGAAGGAAAACGGGAGCTGATCATCGATGAGGTGAAAGCCGGACTGAAAGAGATCCTCAACATGCTCGACGAATAGATAGTCCGCACCGCTTTGGATCAGAAAATCTCATCACCCTTCGGGGTGATTTTTATCCCTAAAAACAATTGAATGGCAGTATACCTGATTCATAATACAGACCGTGGGTAGCTACAGCACCTGTTACTACGGTAACCCAGTGCGTCATTGCCCGGATTGACCGGGTAATCCAGGGGTGTCATTGCGAGGATGCGCACAGCGCTGACGCTTGCCCGCCTCAGGCGGGAAGCAATCTCGTAGTGAACTGGGAACCGGGCTCTCCAAATCCGGCTTCTTCTTTGGCCAAACATCCACTTGAAACCCGGGATTTTCAACCCGGGCCACTCTTCCGGAGGATGACATCGACAGGTACCTGTCACTCGACTGTATTCCGGTCCGAGGGGAGCCCCCTGCGCTCCAGTTTTGGGTTGCTACCCCCCCGGTCATCCTCTATATTTCGGCTTGCCGCCGTAAACAGGCGGCCCCGAACATTCGGGGAGGGCGCTGGCAAGGAGAGCGGACTGGAAAACCGGAAATCGCAGGTTTAATTACGGTTTCATTGAGTTTCCACCGCTCGAACAAACCGACCCCGTTTGCACCCGAGTGATATACATAGATGTACGGTAGAGGCGCTGGACTTCGGTCTGGTTGCCTTGAATCCGGGTACGGAGCGTGGCGCAGCCCGGTAGCGCACCTGACTGGGGGTCAGGGGGTCGCTGGTTCAAATCCAGTCGCTCCGACCAGCGAAGTCGCTGGATCCATTTGCCGCCCCAAAGCTAATTCGGGGCGGCTTTTCTTATTCACGATTAGTATGAATGACGAGAATTCTGTTTGACCCATCTGCTGTCCCAAGACTATGCGGGGCGGCGTTTGGGTTTGCTAGCGTTTCCTGATGCATGAATTTGTCGATAATTCTCAGTTTCACAGGGGATCCGATTCAAGTGGAATAGCCTGCTGACAACTCTCTGCCAGAAAACCTGCCAACAACCATTTCTACAAAGGCTCCATACTCCCCATGCTCCAGAGCTAAGTCGCTATATTAGAGTTGAACGAGCAATATGGCTCCATTCAATTGCTTTCTTCCAAACAACAAATAGAGTTTCGAAAACCTTAACAGGCCGTTTCCAAGGGTACTGTTCCTGAATAGATGCAGAGATAATCATTGGTTGGCCCCATATCCGCGAGCGATGTACCATTCCCCGGTGTTTTGAATACCCGGAGTAACCATCCTATCTCACCTTTCGTCCAATTAGCCCTCAAGCTGGATATGTCTTGTTTCGAATATCTTGTTTTGGGTTTTATGTGTTTAGGTAACATTTTCTCGTGAATTAGCCATAACACGTTGGGATATTTAGGTATTTTCGGGTATATTTCGCCCTGAACTTGGTGAGTTACTCACCGATGGGTCAAATTGTCGATCACGGTTCAGAAACCGTTAAACACTTGGGATCTACATGCATTTAGATACATTCATGGAATTGCTTTACAGCCACACGCTTTTACTCTCCCTGGGTGTTCTCTATCTCTTCCTGCCCATCAACCTTTCTACGCAATCATTAAGGATGAAAATTACCAACGGTTTAGTCCTAGCTCTAATCGGCACGATTGTCATCTGGGGTCAATTGCAGTCTTCTGAAGGAA
>Ga0272443_10000926_pt1 | contig 47987 bp, 36 predicted proteins | sample SSMAcet12_FD_193581 | JGI IMG/M metagenome (GOLD analysis project Ga0272443, IMG submission 193581) | Marine sediment archaeal communities from Little Sippewissett salt marsh, Falmouth, MA, United States - SSM-Acet-12 | ecosystem: Environmental > Aquatic > Marine > Wetlands > Sediment ...
TGGTGTGTTGCGCGACATGATTCTAGTAGTCTGAGACAGTCGGGGCCAACGTGCCATTAAAAAAGCGGTCCAGGAGGGCGAGGGACTGGATTGTGTTAGGGTCATGCAAGGGTCCTCGTCGATGGCTGGAAGCATCGGATGGAAGCTCGTTCATGGCTTGTTGCCGGGTCTGCGGTGTTTCTCTGTTTTTCATATGACGCAGGCTCCGCCGCATGCGTGTTCCGGAAGGTTCATGGATCGTTTCACGCCTTTATGGTTGCCGATTTTTTTAGTCTTTATGTTTCGTTGGCCGGCCACTGTGAGGCTCACTAGAATCAACTTTGAAAGGCAGGGCGTTGAACGCGATGCACCCGAAAAAGCCATGCGACGGCGACGGCGACCCGACGCTGTGGAACGCGGTGGGCGCTGAGCCGCGGAGACTGGCACCATGGAACCATTCAACAAGCCACAGGCGCGCCGTGAATTTCTGGCACGAGCCGGCCGGCTTGCAGCGGTTGTTTTGGCCGGGACGAACCGCTTGTCAGCCGAGACCGGCCACCCGGGCGGAATGCGGATGACAGATCGACCACGCGGGCCGAGGGGCTCGCACCATCGACAAGGAGAACAGAAAATGCCGTACCAGCTACCTGATTTGCCCTATGATTACAACGCACTGGAACCCTACGTCGACGAGCAGACGATGCGGGTCCACCATGGCAAGCACCACGCCGCGTACGTCGCGAAGGTCAACGCGGCCCTGGAGGGGCACCCCGAACTGGCCTCCAAGACTATCGAGGAACTGATGGCTGGCGTTTCGCACCTGCCTGCCGACATACAGGCGGCCGTGCGGAACAACGGTGGCGGCCATATGAACCATTCCCTCTTCTGGCCGAGCATGGCGCCCAAGGGCCAGGGCGGCAAGGTGGAAGGTGACCTCGCGGCCGCCATCGACCGTGACCTGGGGGGATTCGATCGGTTCAAAGAGGCATTTACGAATGCGGCCACCGGTGTGTTCGGTTCCGGGTGGGCGTGGCTCTACCTCGGCACGGACGGCAAGCTCTTCGTCTGCGGGACGCCCAACCAGGACAGCCCCGTCATGGAGGGTATTGTCGAGCGGACAGGCACGCCGTTGCTGCTGCTGGACGTGTGGGAGCACGCGTACTACCTGAAGTACCAGAACCGCAGGCCCGAATACATCGAAGCGTGGTGGAACGTCGTCAACTGGAAGACCGTTGCGGAACGATTCGCCATGGCCCACCAGGCCGCAGGCGCGACCGCTCAGCGTTGAGCAAGGCCGATTTTCCTCTTCGGGGTGGGGCGGGTGGCGCCCTCATCGGAAAAGGGGAGCAGAAGCAGGTAATTCCTGTGGCGCCACCCCCCTTGTCGGCTTGTCGCAGCCGCCCACCCCGGGTCCCCGTGAAAGCCGGCGAAAACAGTCGGACCAGCGGCGGTCATCGGCTGCTTGATGTCTGTCTCTCAACGTGATTCGTGAAGACGTTTCGCGCCTCGATTCCTGATCCTTGACTTTCGATCCCCGGTCCCCCGATCACGGAGGACTCGGATTTGACAGGTCAAAGCCACAGTCCTAATCTACCTGCTACCGGTTCGCTGGCCGGGGTGGCGGGGAGGTGCAGATACACGCGCACCAATCACGCAGCCCTGCCGGCCCTTCTTCGGGAGGGCGGCCGGCGATCACCACGGAATGACTCGTATTTCCCCGTGCACATACCGGCAACGCGGGTTTCACAAAAGGGCCAGGCCCAGGAGAAGAGTATCCGATGGCAAAGGCGACCAAGTGGGCGTACTTTTTCGGGAACGGCAAGGCGGAAGGAAAAGCTCATCAGAAAATGCTGCTCGGTGGCAAGGGCGCGGGCCTGGCCGAGATGACCAACATCGGCCTGCCTGTTCCGGCGGGCTTCACGATCACCACCGAGGCGTGCGACGCTTTCTACCGTTCGGGCAGTCACTGGCCGCCCGGCCTGGATAAGCAGGTCCGTGATGCGATCCGCAAGCTCGAAAGAACGACGCGCAAAAAATTCGGCGACGACAAAAACCCCCTCTTGGTGTCCGTCCGGTCTGGTGCAGCCTCGTCGATGCCGGGGATGATGGAAACCGTCCTGAACCTCGGCCTGACCGACGTGGCGACCGAGGCGCTCGCCCGCAAGACGGACAATCCCCGTTTCGCCTACGACAGCTACCTCCGATTCATTCAGATGTACGCGACCGTCGTGTGCGGGATGCACAAGGATGTGCTCGAACGCAAGCTTCACGAACTCAAGCAGCGGCTCGGCGTGCGGACCGACGTCGAGATCCCGGCCGAGGATTTGAAAAACCTCTGCGCTGAGTTCAAGGCGTTCTTCAAGCAGGACCAGGGTTTCGCCTTCCCGGATGACGCCTACGAGCAGCTCAAGGGCGCGATCAATGCCGTTTTCAACAGCTGGAACGCACCGAAGGCCGTCACCTACCGCCGTGTCGAGAAGATCACGGGCCTCATCGGGACGGCCGTCAATGTCCAGCAGATGGTCTTCGGCAACATGGGCGACGACTCGGGCTCGGGCGTGTGCTTCACGCGGAACCCGAGCGACGGCGCGAACGAGTATTACGGGGAGGTTCTCTTCAACGCCCAGGGCGAGGACGTCGTGGCGGGCATCCGTAATCCGCTGCACCTCGACGAGCTGAAGCGCCTCATGCCGGACATCTACGACCAGTTGCTGGCCGTGCGAGCGATTCTCGAGACCCACTACAAGGACATGCAGGATCTCGAATTCACGATCGAACAGGGCAAGCTCTACATGCTCCAGACGCGCACGGGCAAGCGGTCGCCGCGGGCCGTCTTCAAGATCGCGCACGACCAGGCGACTCAGTCGCTGCTGACCAAGAAAGAAGCTTTACGGCTCGTCACGAAGCGCTTCCTGCCGGTCCGCTACAGCGCAGCCGTCACCAAGCCTGTCCTGACCAGGGAGCAGGCCGTCGCGCGGATCAACGCCAAGGATATCGAGCGGCTCTTCTACCCTGAGCTCGACACCGAGGCGCTCAAACGGGACCAGGGCGACGGCGTCGAGGAGTACCTGAACGACCTGCGGTTGGGCACGGGAATCAATGCGGTGCCCGGTGCAGCCGTCGGACGGATCGTCTTCGACGCCGAACGGGCCGAGGCGCGGGCCGCCCAGGGCGACAAGGTGTTGCTCGTGCGGCGCGAGACGAGTCCGGATGACGTCGGCGGCATGTCGGTCGCCGAGGGCATCCTCACCGCCACGGGCGGCAAGACCTCGCATGCAGCCGTCGTGGCGCGCGGCTGGGGCAAGTGCTGCATCGTCGGCTGCGAGGCGCTGAACATCAACGAGGAAGCCAAGTCGATGCGGGTCAACGGCAAGGTCATCCAGGAAGGCGAATTCCTGACGCTCGACGGCAGGGACGGCAGCGTCTACTACGCCGAGTTGCCGCTCAAGCTGCCCGAGCTTCCCAAAGAGTATTACCAGATCATGAAATGGTGCGACCAGCTCCGCACGCTCAAGGTTCGCACCAATGCCGATACGCCCTCCGACGCGGCCAAGGCGATCGAGATGGGGGCCGAGGGCATCGGCCTGTGCCGAACCGAACACATGTTCTTCGAGACTGAGGCCCGGCGGCTGGCGATGCAGGAGATGATCGTCGCCGACAGCGAGGACGCGCGGCGCAAGGCCCTCGAGAAGCTGCTTCCCTACCAGCGCGACGATTTCGCGGGCATCTTCGAGGCGATGGACGGCCGGCCCGTGACGATCCGCCTCGTCGACCCGCCGCTGCACGAGTTCCTGCCCAAGACGCGCGAGCAGGTTCAGCGCCTCTCTCAGGCGACGGGCATTTCGACCGAAGCCATCGTGTACCGGTCCGAGCAGCTTCACGAGGCCAACCCGATGCTCGGGCATCGCGGGTGCCGCTTGGCGATCACCTATCCCGAAATTCTCGAGATGCAGGTGCGCGCCATCATGGAGGCGGCCGTCGCCGTTCGCGCCAAGGGCAAGAAGGTTGCACCCGAAATCATGATCCCGCTGGTCATGGACCCCAAGGAGCTGAAGATCCTCGAGGAGCGGACCCGCCAGGTGGCCGAGACGGTTTTGAAAGAAGCCCGCGCGAAGGTCCCATACCTCGTCGGCACGATGATCGAGATACCGCGGGCGGCCTTGCTGGCCGACCGGATCGCCGAGGTGGCCGAGTTCTTCAGCTTCGGTACCAACGATCTGACGCAGACGACGATGGGCCTCTCGCGCGACGATGCGGGGCGGTTCCTGCCCGAATACGTCGACGCCAACAAGACGGGTATCTTCGCGGACGATCCCTTCCAGTCCCTCGACCAGGAAGGTGTCGGGCAGCTCGTGCGGATGGGCATTGAAAAGGGCCGCAGCACGCGGTCGGGACTCAAGATCGGTATTTGCGGCGAGCATGGCGGCGATCCCGACTCGGTCAAGTTCTGCCACGGTGCTGGAATGGACTATGTGAGCTGCTCGCCTTACCGTGTCCCCATCGCCCGACTGGCTGCGGCCAGGGCGGTGCTGGACGGTGGTGCGACCAAGGCCCGTTCCGTGGCCAAAAAAGTCAAGGCCAAGGCCAAAAGTGCCGCCAAGAAGGTAGCCAAGACCAAGGGGGCTGCCAGGAAGGTGGCTAAAAGCAAGGGTGCCGCCAGGAAGAAGACACGCACGAAAAAACGATGAGTGTCCCCCATGCAAGTGGCGGACGCATCGAGACCAGGCCGATCGACACGATGGATGTCACGGAACCGGATGGGCCGTGGCATCCATCTGATTATCGGGTTGTCGGGTTATCGGGCTTTTCCAGCGGCCGGACGTCGACCGGCCAGCCGGCCTTGACCCGGACCCCACCCGTGGGGGAAGATGAACTCTGAGCGGCGAGGGACCGATGACCTACAGGAAGGTCCCGTCAAGACTTGGCCGGCGGATTCGTCTTCCAGTGGAAACGAGATCAGGATTGGCATGAGCCAGTACCCCAACGACCCTGTGGAAAAGCCGACGACTTGGCATGCGCGGGAAGAGGATCCTGCGGTCGAACCGCGTGATGGCGTGACTCCTGATTCGGACTCGCCTCACGGGTCTCGTTCCGAGGCGGGAACCGGGGGCTCACCGGTCGGCCCGAATCCCGAGGGAGCGGCCCGGTCGGAACACGGTGGTACGGCCAATGCGCCCGCCCCTTTTCGGCGGGGATCGATTCTGCGCGGCCGGGTTGTCGAGGTCACGCCCGAGCAGGTCATGCTCGCGCTGCCGGACGGGCTCCGCGGTACGGTGCCTCTGCTGGAATTCGCCGGCCATCCCACTCCCCGGGAACACGACGAGGTTTCCGTCATCGTCGAAAAATACGACCCCGCCACGGGCGAGCTGGTTATCAGTAAGCGGCACGCCGACGAGCAGGTCTTCTGGCAATCCGTTCAGCCCGGCGATCTGCTGGAGGGCGTCGTTACGGGCATGAACAAGGGCGGCCTGGACGTGGACCTCGGCGGTGCGAAGGCGTTTCTGCCGGCCTCGCAGGTCGACGTGCGCCCGGTTAAAGACATCTCGGTGCTCATCGGCCAGCACGTGCAGTGCGTTGTGACGCAGGTGGACCGCACGACGAAGGACCTCGTCGTCAGCCGGCGGAAAGCGATCCACCACGAGCGCAAGCAGAAAAGGCAGGAGGTCGTCGCCGCTCTCGTCGAAGGGCAGGTATTGCAGGGTAAGGTCTCGAACCTGACCGACTACGGCGCGTTCGTGGATCTCGACGGGGCCGACGGACTCGTCCACGTAACCGATCTGAGCTGGGAGCACGTCCGCCATCCATCGGAAGTGCTCCGCAACGGCCAGCAGGTCGATGTCAAGGTCCTCAAGGTGGACCGCACGCGCGGCAAGGTGTCGCTGGGAATCAAGCAACTGACGCCCGACCCGTGGGAGGGCATCGAATCGCGGTACCCGGCGGGTTCGCGCGTCCGCGCTCCGGCGGCCCGGCTCGTCGATTTCGGCCTGTTCCTGGAGCTTGAAAAAGGGGTTGATGCCCTCCTGCCGCTCAGCGAGATGAGCTGGTCGCACCGCATCCGTCATCCCTCGGAGGTCGTCCAGCCGGGCGAAATGATCGAGGCCGTCGTCCTTGCGGTCGAGCCGGAAAAACGCAGGATCTCGGTCAGCCGCAAACAGCTCGAACCCGACCCGTGGTCCACGGTCGAGCAGAACTACCACGTCGACGACACTGTCAAGGGCAAGGTGGCCAAGATCGCCGACTTCGGGGCGTTCGTGGAGCTGGCGCCGGGCCTGGAAGGCCTGGTCCACATCTCCGAGCTTTCCCGCAACCGCGTCAATTCCGTCGCGGACGTCGTGCAGGAAGGCCAGGAGGTCGAGGTTCGCGTCCTGAAGATCGATCCGGCTGGCCAGCGGATTTCGCTGTCGATGCGGCCGGCTGCTCCGTCACCCCGCGCCGAACGCGGAACGCCCGCCCACCGCGGCAGTGATTCGCCCCGTCGCGGCGCCGACTCCAAAAAACGCAAGCGCCCGCTCCGCGGCGGGCTGAGTTCTCATTTCGAGTGGTAGTCGTAAGGACGGAAGCGCTTTGTTCTCGGACGGTTATGGCCGGACGGTTGTAGACTCATCGGTCATGCGGGTCAGCCGCTTGCAGCCTCGCTGTCCGGGTCGGCGCCTTTCACCTTGAAACCCTTCCGCGTGCAGATGGTCGCCAGGATGTCGTCGAACCGGTCGAGTGCGTAGCTGTCCAGGCGAATGATCTCCTGCCCGGTGTTTTGGCGGTAGGAAAGCGTTACCCAGCCCTTCTCCTTGAGCTTGCCGGTGTCCAGCGATTCCATCGCGTCCCAGCCGATCGTCCGGCCGCCGATCGTCAAGCCGGCCTCGTCGAGCACGATACGCGCCCGGACGATCCGCACGAAGTGCACCAGCACCACCAGGCCGATGACGGCCAACACCAGTGCCAGGACTTTCTGGTTGCGGATGTCACTCTCGGACGGCTCGCGCTGCACTTCGAGCCGATCGACCCGGACGACACGGTTTTCGTCGATCTCAAAAGACGCGAAGGCCGCCGGTCCGACGTAATAGGCGAACCGCGCGTCCCGGAACGTCGGTTCGCCGAGTTGTTCGGTGAGCGTTTCGAACGGGACGGCCTCAGACGATTCGGTGATCCGCCCCCGCGCCGCCTCGAGGTTCGTTACGGTGGCCAGGGGGTTGGTCCAGAAGTCCGCCTGCTTGCCCTCGGAGGGGAGATACTGCTTCGCCCATTCGACGTTTTTGGCCGGGTAGGCATAGAAGCCGTCGTAGGCGAACCAGGTAGAAAACGCGCCGCACAGAATCAGGATGATGAGCACCCGGTTCCGACGGTCCGACGTGGTTCCCGATTCGATTCGCATGGGAGGGGTATCCGTTTGCAGGACCACCGACAAATCAGCCCAGCCACGCTTGGCGGTCCTATCATCCATGACTCCCGGCAAAAAGCAAGTACAGCCGTACCTGTCCCACCGGTGTTCCGGGGGTTGGCAGGTGACCAGACAAGTCAGGCCGGTTCGCAATTGACCCGCTGAAAACCGCTCTTTACAATCGCCCTCGCTGGTCGCCAAAGTGCGTTCCGGCATCCGTGGCTGCCGCGAAGGGCCGGCCCGCCGACGGATCGGAGTCCGGGCCGCCTGACGTCAGGCAGATAGACGCGATGGCACGCTTCTTCGGCAAATTATCCAGTACGCAGCACCCCGACGAGGTTCGCATGACCCTCGGCGAGCACCTCGAGGAGCTGCGCTCCCGATCCATCCGGGCCTTCGCCTCCATCGGCATCGCCGCTATCGTCTGCTACATTTTCATCGGCCCGATCATGGGCTTTCTGACTACGCCTGTATTCGCGGTCTATCGCCGCCACAACCTCGAACCGCAGATGGTCTCGCTCGCGCCGGCAGAAGCCTTCCTGACGGATCTCAAAGTCTCCATCCTGACGGGCCTCATCCTCGCCTCGCCCTACGCCATCAGCCAGATATGGGGCTTCATAGCGGCGGGGCTCTACCCGAACGAGCGGCGATGGGTGGAGCGGTTCGCCCCCGCGTCGATCGCCCTGTTCTTTACGGGTGTCACCTTCCTGCTGCTTATTGTCAGCCCTCTTCTGCTTGATTTTCTGCTGACTTATCGTAACTCCCTGCCCAACATCGACCTGACCACCCGGTTCATCCTGCCGACGCGGGACATGGCCCAGCCTACGCCGGATACCCAGCCATGGGAGACGACTTCCCCGCTGCCGATCCTTGCGCGCGACCCGGTCGAAGCGCCCGAAGGACACCCCTGGATCAGTCTGAAAGACCGTGAAATCCGCATCCGGCTCGGCGAGCAGAATTACACCGTCGCGCACCTGCGACGCGTTACCGGCGGCAATATCCTCCAGCCGATGATGCGCATCTCCGAGTACATCGTTTTCGTTATCCACCTGGCTATCGCCTTCGGTATCGGGTTTCAGGTTCCCGTGGTCGTCACCTTCCTGGCCGTTGCGGATATCGCCACGGCGCAAGATATGGCGCGGTTCCGTCGTCACATCATTTTCGGTATGGCATGCTGTGCGGCGGTCATCACGCCGCCCGATGTGACGAGCATGATCATGCTTCTGGGGCCGATGGCTGGCTTGTTTGAAATCGGGCTGGCGATCGCCCGCAGGATCGAGCGCAAACGCGCCAGAGCGGAGCAATGATGATGACACGTGATCTCGGCCAAAAAAGACAGGTTGATGGTGTTCATCGGGGCTCGGATATCGGTCCGGAACCGCCGCAGGCCGGCCGAAAGCGGCACGCTCCCTTTGCGGTCCGCCGTCCGGGTTTTTTTCTCGTCGCGGGCTGGCTGACGATCCTGTTGGCCGGCTGCAATACCTGGGAGCGCGCTGGATCCCGCGGCCTGGTGATAAACGGTACCGCGCCGCTCGATTGGCCCGCGGACACGACAGCACCCGTCGCGATTCCATTGCCGCCCGATTGGCCCAGCCCCGACGCCCTGACGGCCCGCATCACTTTCGAGGGGCGGCCCACGCGCACGGCGACCGCCCAATGCGAGCACGTCCCCGGCACGGGCGTGCGTTACGCCTGGGTTATGCTGGATGTCGAATCCGAAGCGCGAGGTCGGCCCGTCACGGTCGAGCTGACTGGCCGGTTTGACCAGTTTTTTCAGCCGGTCTGCCTGTTGAACTACGACGGTCGCGCGCTACACGTCAATGACATCGGCGGCCAGCCGGTCCTCGCCTACGTTCACGGACCGCCGGAGGCTGACGCGCCTTACCCGTTTACTCAGTACTTCCATCCCATCTTCGGCCTGGACGGCGAGGTTCTTACGGACGTCTACCCGGCCGACCACCGCCACCACCGCGGACTGTTCTGGGCCTGGGTTCGGCACGAACACGAGGGGACCTCGCTGGGAAACTGGTGGATACCTCGAAGCATCCGTTCGGCACCGGATGAACTCAGCTTTCACTCCGGCCCGATCTACGCCCGCTTTCAGAGCCGCCATTGGCTCGTCCATCAGCCGGACGACGGCGGGGCGGAGGACCGCTTTCTGCGGGACGACGTGACCTGCCGGATCTACCCGCCCACCGACAAGGGGCGGGCATTCGATATCGAAATCGCGCTGCGGGCGAACCGGCCGGGGATCCGCCTCGGCGGGACGACCACCGAAGACAAAGGCTACGGCGGGCTGACTTTCCGGTTCGCCCCGGCCGCCGATGTGCGGATCGTGGCCGACGGTACGGCCCTCGACGACGACGCCATCCGCCACCGGGCGTGTTGGGCGGACTGGAGCGGGGTCTTCCAGCGGCCCGACGTGCTCGACAGCGACGGGCGAACCAGCGGGGCGGCCATCCTTGTGCATCCCGCGCATCCGGACCACCCGCCGCAGTGGCTACTCCGCCATTACGGCATCCTTAACGTCAGCTTTCCCGGCCTGGAAATGCGCGAGATCCCGACCGATAAGCCGCTCGTGCTGCGCTACCGTGTGTGGATCCATCGCGGCGACGCCGAGGCAGGCGGTGTCCAGGAGCAGTACCTCGCCTACGCCGCCGACTGGCAGTGGGAGATTTCCCACGGTGCCGGTGCAGCCGGTAGGGCGTCCCGGTCGACGGCTGACGGATCGTGACCGCCGGCATCAACCCCTCTGACCTGGAGGCATCCGCCGTGTCCAGACCCAAACGCGTCGGCCACTACGTCGCAAGCGCCCACTGGGACCGGGAGTGGTACGAGCGTTTCCAGGACTACCGGTTCCGGCTGGTCCGCATGCTCGACGAGCTGCTCGATACGATGGAGGCTGCCCCCCAGTTCCGCTACTTTCAGTCGGATGGCCAATCCATCCTCTGGGAGGACTATCTCGCCGTCCGGCCGGAGCGCGAGGAAACGGTCCGCCGGCTCGCCGGGGAAGGTCGGCTGCGGATCGGGCCCTGGTACGTGCTCACCGACGAGTTTCTGGTCAGCGGCGAATCGCTTATTCGCAACCTTCAGCAGGGCTTGGCCGTCGCGTCGCGCTTCGGTGCGCCGGCGCGCGTGGGGTTTGTTTCCGATCTCTTCGGCCACACCTCGCAACTGCCTCAGATCCTGCGCGGTTTCCACATCGACAACGCCTTCCTGTGGCGGGGCGTCAACGAGTCCACGCACGGAGCGATCTTCCGGTGGCGCGCGCCGGACGGCAGCGAAGTGCTCGCCTACCGTTTCAGCCCGCTGTTCGGCTACGGCCTCTACGCGGAAAAGGTGCGGACGATCAGCCAGCCCGACGCGCCCGTCACGATGGACAGCGCGCTGGAAGGGTTGAGCGAGGTGATCGATATCGAGACGGACCGGTGCCCGACGGATGCATTCCTGATCTTCGACGGCGCCGACCACATGGAGATCGAGCCGCTCACCGTCGACCTGCTGGCCAAGGCCAACGCGACGTTCAAGGACGTCCAGATCATTCACTCGCACCTCGAAGGATTCGTCGAGGACCTGCGCGAGCAGAAAGACTGGATTACGGCCGTCCACGAGGGGGAGCTGCGCGAACCGGGGGAGCTTGGCGACGACGGCTGGCTGATCGCCGGGGTGCTCAGCAGTCGCATGCCGCTCAAGCAGGCCAACGCGCGCTGTGAAACGGAGCTTTGCGCGTGGGCCGAGCCCTTCGCAACGTTTGCGGCCGCGACGGGCGGCGCCTACCCCCGCGCGTTTCTCGAGCTCGCCTGGAAATACCTGCTCCGCAATCATCCGCACGACTCGATCTGTGCATGCAGCCTCGACAGCGTCCACCGCGACATGATGTACCGGTTCGAGCAGGCGGAAAGCATCGCGGCCCACGTGACAGGCGACGCGCTCGCACACCTCGCCGCCCGGATCGAGACCGCCGACATCCAGGAACGGGATATCGCCCTGACCGTTTTCAACCCCTCGACCGAACCGCTTGATCAGCCGATCGACATGACGATCCGCTTCCCCGCGGGGATCGACGCGATCTACCAGGAGTTTTTCGGCTACGAGCCGAAGGTCGGTTTCCGCCTCTACGACCCGCAGGGCCGGGAGCTGGCCTACCAGTACGTGAACCAGCGCCAACGCGTGTCGCAATTTCGGCGGAGGAAGCGCAAACTGCCGGCCGGCGAGACCCGCCACGAGGTCGATGTTACGGTCCCGCTTCAGGTGCCGGCTCTGGGATATACGCGCGTCGTCTGCCGGCCCGTGCGCGAACCAACCCGCTATCTCGGCTCGATGGCCGTCGACGACCACACGATCACTAACGGCCTGCTGACCGTCGCCGTACGGCCGAACGGTACGCTCGACGTCACGGACCTGGTCCGCAGCCAGAGGTACACCGGCCTGCTGACGCTCGAGGACTGCGCGGACATCGCCGACGGCTGGCACCGCGGCATCCCCGTCAACGACCAGATATCCACATCGCACGCAGCCAGGGCGGACGTCGCCCTTGTGGCCGACGGTATCGCCAAGGCGACGTTGCGCATCCGCGTCGCGCTCGAGTTGCCGGAGTGCTTTCTTTTCGATCAGATGATACGCTCCGTTCGCACCGTGCCGTTTGTTGTCACGCACGAGGTGACGCTCCGTAAGGACGTGCCGTACGTCGAGGTGCACACCTTTGTGGACAACAACATCCGGGACCATCGCCTTCGCGTTCTGCTGCCCACCGGCACAGAGGCGGCAACCTACCTGGCGGACGCGGCCTTCGATGTCATCGAACGGCCCATCGCGCTGCGGCCCGACAACGCACGGCTCAAAGAGCTCGAGCTCGAAACGAAACCGCAGTTCACCTGGACGGCCGTCCACGATGACGCGCGCGGGCTGGCCGTCGTAACGAGGGGTTTGCCCGAGTCGGCCGTCCGCGATCAGCCCGCCCGCCCGATCGCGCTGACCCTTCTTCGGGCGTTTGCCAAAACCCCCTTCACCGGCGGCGAGCCGGGCGGGCAGATCCAGGGCCGTCACGCCTTCGACTACCTGCTCGTCCCGGTGGCCGGCCCGCCGGACGTTGCGGCCTTGTGCCGACTCGGGCAGCGACTGGCCGCCGGGGCACGCACTGTCCAGCTCGACGATGACGACCGCCGTTACCACGCGCGAGAGGGTGTCGAGACGCACCTGCCTCCGACACGCTGCTTCCTCGAGGTCGAGCCGGGTGATGCGGTCGTGACGGCCGTACTCCCGGACGCGGACAGCCCGCCGGGCAAGGGATTGCGCGTGCGCCTGTTCAACCCGACGCGCGAAGCGATCGAGGCGGCCATCCACCCGGCAAGCGAGATCCGCACCGTCAGCCGGTTGGACCTGGAAGGGCGCGAAATCGATACCCTGCCGGCGGAGCCCGGCCGGGCCCGCGTCCAACTCGGCCCCAAACAGCTCCAGACCGTCCGTATCGTGATGCGGTGACCGCCGGCTGGACCGGGCCGAACGCCTGCAGGTAAGATGGACCTCGCCGATTCACAAGTCGTGCCCGCGTCGCCTTCCGGGGGGCTGCAATACGGCGCAAGTTCCTTCTGTTCCGCGGCTCGACTGCATGGTGATCGGCCACAGGAAACCTTCGGCCGTTGGGCGACTGCGGCCGACCGTCGGGAAAGCGACCTTTCATGAGCCCACGTCGGCCCAAACGCGGCAAAACGCGTTCTACCGCTCAGTATCAGCACGCGATTCCTCCGTTTGACCACGCGCCGGGTTCACATCCGGGCGAGGTGCCGCGGACGGTGCTTCGTGCAGCCGTCGCGTCGCGCCTGTCGCGCCTCCGGTCCTTGTCATGGAACGTTCGACGGCTCGCCGGCTTTTCTCCAGGGCAGGCGGGCATGCGGGCACCTACGACGCGTGGTCCTTTCAGCCTGCTCCATTTGGCTCCCGTGCTCATCGGTCTGTCTGCCGGCTGGCAATGGTGCGGCCTGCGGCGCCTGCTGGCCGCCGTGATCGACCCGTCGCAGGCGACCGTTACGATGTTGACCACGGTCGCGGTGATGGGCGTGGCCTTCGGACTGCAGATGCCCTCGCAGTTGGCCGCGATTCTGTTGCGTCTCGTTGCCTGGCGGCGCGCTCGAAAAGCAGACACGAAGGCTGAACAACCTGCACACCCCGCGCCGAGCGACCGTGTCGTGTTCCAGCTTTCACTCGCATCGACAACGGTCGTGGTCGGGCTCGGTTGCCTGCTGGCCCTGGTGCTGATGAGCTTGTTTGCGAGGATGCATGCCGCGCTGACCGGGCATTTTTTCTGGACGCCCCTGACGGTGACAGCCATGGAGTGGGCGACTTTCGCTCTGTTTGTCGGCTGGCTGTGGGTGCTGGACGGCCTGGCCGTCTCCGTGTGGGCAGTGGCCGGCGACGCGCACGCGGCGGACGGCCGATCCGAGCCCGTCGTTGCGAAGCTCTGCCTGGGATTCGCGCTGGCGTGGACCCTCCATGAAATGTGGCTCGTTCATGTGCTTTCGGGCACTGAACAACTCATGTTGGCGGCCGTGCCCATGCTGGCCGTCGCCGTCTTCACCTCCCTGCTGCCGAGCGAAACGACCCGGCACCTGCCCCCGCGCGTGACGGGGCCTCCCCACGTTCCCGAACTGTCGACCGATACAGGGCAGTGGATCTGGGCCGGCCTGTTCACCTGGGCGATTGGACTTGCCTTCACACTTTACGGTTGGCTTGCCTGCCAGACGGTGGCGTCCGAGGCGGGCATACGCCCACCGCTGGATGCCAGCCTCGTCATAGTGCTTGTCGGCCTGGTCGCCTTGGCAGCATCGTACGCGCACGGTTCGAACGATCGCCCATCGATCAGCGGATACGCCTTCTCCCTCTGGCTGGCCGGTCTTGCGGCCGGAGCGGTCGTCGTAACTCTGGCGGGCAGCCCACCGGAAAGCACTTCGGCCGCGTGGGCTCAAGCGATCTTGCTGGCCGCCGGTTTCGGCTACGCGCTGGCACGCCTCGAAGCCGTCTGGCTCGCCTGCGCGAGCAGTTCAGCCGCAGCGGTCGCCCAGATCGGCAGCGCGTTGTTCACAGGCTTGGCCGTCGGTCTCATAGCAGCCGGCGACTGGGTTCTGCCGATGATCGGTCCGATCGGCCTGATCGTCACCGGGGCGCTCGCCTTGATCAGCCTGGGCGGTTTCGTGCAGATCCACGCGCACGGACCGCAGCTTTACCGGCGGCGTCAACAGCTCGCCTTCACCTTCGGGACGCTGGCGATCGCGATCCTGATATTCCCACCCAGCACGCGCACCTGGTCCGCGTGGGCCTCTGCGCAGCAGTATGGCCGGTCGCCCGCGGTGATTTCTCTCGAGAAGCTCGTCGCTCGTCGTTGGCCGCGCGTCTGCCTGATCAACGTGCCCTATTCAACGCATGTCAAGGGAGCGACGGATTCGCGGCGGCCGAGTGACCGCAATGCAAACGCAGATTCCAGCGATGTTCCGCTGGCGGGTACGATCGAATCGTTCGCCGACATGACCGACGCCTATCGGTGGATTCGGCTCGAACGGCGGACCTACGAGCTTATCTACCAGCATGATCCGGTGATCTTCTCCACGGATCGGTTCGCGCACTATGCGCAGGAATGGCTTGACCGGTTGGCTGACCATCTCGCGCCGGGCGGTCGGCTCGTCGTGGATGTGCCCTTGGCTGGCAAGTCCGTCCGCACGGCCCGGGTCATCGGCGCGACGTTCGAGCGGGCTGTTGGAGGGCATTGCTGCTGGACGGTCGCGACGCTCGGCGATCGACCTGTCCTGCGGCTGGTAGGCGGGCCATTGCCTTTCGTGAAGCCCGATTCGTGCCGACCTCTCAACCTGCTTGTGGACGGTTCCGGCGGGAGCGATCTCATTCATTCGCTTCAGCGCGACCGGATCACTTCGACGCTCGCGCCGGACCGGCAGGGCACTGAGCTGCTCCGCTGGCTGACCAACGCGAACCAGGCCGCGGTTTTGAAAAACTGACTGCCGCGTCATGCGACGGGAACGCTGCTCGGAATCCTGCAATGCGCCGCGGCTTAAGGGACGGCTTCGAGGACGCCGAGCGTTTCGAGAGCCGCTACGATCGCCTCGGCGTACGCACGGGCCCCTTGGCGGTTGGGATGCCCCAACGACGTGTAGAGGCAGGGGATCGTCGGGCCCGTGCCGATCTGCTCGATGCAGGCCTGGATGCGACGGCTTAATTCGGGGTCCTCCGGGACCCAGTCGTAGGGGATTTCCTCGTCTTGTTCGTGGCTCGTGCGGGTGCGCAAACCCCACAACCAGCTTTGCGGCGCAAAAATGCCGTGTTCTTCGCCAAAACCGGGATCCGCAAAGCCGATCATCGCCGACGCCTCGGCCGTATTCACCCTGTCGACGGCCTGCCGGAGGCTTTCACGCGCCACGGCGTCGAAGCGATTCGAGTTGGCCGCCAACACGGTTGCCAGCTCGTTCAAATCGTCCTGGACGTCCTTTTCCTCGGTGGTCAGCCACATGAGCAGAGTATCGAGGTCCGAAGCGGTGCTGACGATCGGGTAGTAGCCGGTCACCACGATGGGCGACTGCGGAAAGACGGCCCGGATCTGCTTCAGAAAATCCGCCATCACCTCGCCGCAGTAGTACGCCGTTCGCTCGGCGAGTTTGTCGGCCGTCGTCTCCGGACTCAGGATCCTGGACAGGCCGACGTCGTTGATGCATCCGTTGACCAGCACGAGATCGCTTTGTTCGGGATGCTCGACGATCTCGAGCTGAAGCGGCAGCGACGTCGCGACATACGGCGCGCTGCGGAAGCAGTCGATCCCGCAGACGCCGTCGTCGTCGCCGGGGACGAGCTTGGCGCCCGAGAGGGCCAGCACCTGGGAGATCACGCGCCGGCCGGTTCGCGCTTCGATGACCTCGGCTACCAGCGAGGGGATTTTGTCGGACTCGCCCAGGCCGTTGCCCCACAGGACCGAATCGCCGAGGACCGTCATGTGGAAGAATTCCTCGGCCAACCGGATCGAATCCGCACCGAGCGCGGTGCCGTCCGGCGCCACGGATGAAAAGACCTCGAGGCGCGAAAAGGCGACGCGCAGCGCGTCCGGCAGAGCGACACCGACGCGCCGCTCCAGGTGCGCCGTGTCCGTCGCGGCCGGCTCGACCCAGAAGATCCCACCACCCTCGCGCAGCTCCTGCCTGGCAGCCTCTGGCAGGGTGGCGGGCTCGAACGTCCCCTCCTGCCACGGATCGACCGTCGGCGGGAGGACACGCGCGAGCGCATGCGGCTCGGACGCTCCGCGCGGGATGAGACGCACCTCGATCGCGTCGGGCAAAGCCGTCGCGACGATAAGGGCCAGGCCGGTCACCCTGCCGGCGGAAGGATCGCCCGGCTCCAGGAGCGCGGCCGGCCCGTAGCGGTAGTCCGCCGCCAGCGTGACTTCCGGTGTGTACAGGTGTTCTGTCGCCAGGATGATCGTCTGGGTGAATTGCGACAAGGCGTTCTCGTCGGCCGACGGCACGCACGTGCCGCACGCCGAAAGCAAGAGTATTGCCGCACCGAGGCTGACATGGAAACGGGGACGCCGCATGGCCGACGCATTTTACCACTACGGCAAAACCCTGGGAAAGAGCGTTGCGAGGTGCCTCAGCCCCAGCGCGCGCGGGAATGGGCGATGAGCCGCTGGAGGGTGATTTGTGCTTGGCCGATGTCGACGGTCTCGGCCGCCAGGGCGACCCCTTCGGCGAGGTCGGCGGCTAAGCCCGCCACTCGCAGGGCCGCTCCGGCGTTCAAGAGGGCGTGTCGGCGGCGCGGGCCGCGGTCGACGCCTTCCAGGATCGCGCGGATGGCGGCCGCACTGGCCACGGGCGAATCGACCATCAGGTCCTCCAGCGGGGCCGGTTCAAGGCCGACCTCTTCGGGCGCCACCTCGAAAGTGTGCAGGCCGGCGGGTGAGACCTCGACGATCGTCGTCGGTCCGGTGATGCTCAGGTCGCACAGGCCGTTGTGTGCGGTGACGACCCAGGCGAAGGTCGCATCACGCGCTGCGAGCACCTCGGCCAGCGTGCGGGCCAGCGCGGGTCGGAATGTACCAAGCAGCTGTCGCTTTGTACCGGCCGGATTGGTCAGCGGGCCTAGAAGGTTGAAAATCGTCCTTATGCGGAGCTGTGCGCGGGCCGGTGCCGCGTATTTCATCGCCGGGTGCAGAAGGGGGGCGTAGAGGAACGCGATTCGGCATTCGGCCAGGCAGTGCTCGAGCGTCGCCACGTCGGCGTCCAGATTCACGCCGAGCGTGCTGATCGCTTCAGCCGAGCCGCTCACACGCGTCGTCGTTCGGTTGCCGTGCTTGGCTACGATGGCCCCGGCCGCTGCGGCGATGATGGCTGCCGTCGTCGATACGTTGAACGTGCTGATCCCGTCGCCGCCCGTGCCGCAGGTGTCGATGGACTCGGCCTGGCAGCAGACGCGCTGGACCTTCTCGTTCATCACGTCCGCGGCGCCGGCGATTTCCTCGGCCGTCTCGCCTTTGTCGGCCAAGGCCTTGAGAAACTCGGCCAGGTACGCTACTTCGACGCGCCCCGTCATGATCTGCTCGAAGGCCTGACGCGATTCGATTCGCGACAGGGATCGGCCGGCACGCAGCGTTACGATCAGCTCGGCGATGTCGGTCGTCGGCATGGAAAAGCCCTTTTGTGCCTCCCTTAAAGGCATTGCACGCTTGCACCGTCGGCCGCGGTCGTCGCATACACGATCGCCGGCTTGACGAAGCGCCCGTCGTATCGCGAACGTACCGCCTCGACCAGTGACGCCTCAGCCGATGTTTCGACCAGCGCGATCGCGCAACCTCCGAAGCCGCCGCCGGTCATCCGTGCACCGTAACACCCCGCGACCCCGGCAGCGATCTCGACGAGCGCGTCGAGTTCGGCGCACGACACTTCATAATCGTCCCGCAGCGAAACGTGCGATTCGACCATGAACCGCCCGAACGCGGCCAGATCCCGCCGTTTTAACGCTTCGGCCGCAGCACGCGTGCGGGCGATCTCGGTAACCACGTGCCGGCATCGCCGATAGACGACGGGGTCCATGCGGTCCCGGTCGCCCTCCAACTGCTCGAGCGAGACGTCCCGCAGCGACCGCACCTGGGGTGCGTCGGCCTGGAGGATCCCGAGGCCCGTATAACCCTGCTGCTGGCGGACGGGATACTGGCTCGCGCCGATCTCATGCTTGACCTGCGTGTCCATCACCATGAACGCGACCCCGTCACCGGCCAGCGGGAGGTGTTCGTAATCCTGCGTGCGGCAGTCCAGAAGCAGCGCGTGGTCAGCCTTGCCCAATACGCAGATGAACTGATCCATGATACCACAAGGCGAGCCGGCGTATTCGTGCTCGGCCTGACGGCACAGCAGCGCGAGTTCGACGGGCGGCAGGTGCGCATCTGCCAGGGCCAAGAGCGCCAGGGCGGTGCCGACCTCCAGGGCCGCGGAACTCGACACGCCGCCGCCGAGGGGCACTTCACTGTCGATCAGCAGTTTGCCCGGCCGCAACGCAATCCCCCGCCGGCGGAGCATCTCGGCCACACCGCGTACGTAGTTGCCCCAACCCCGCTTGCCCGGCGGGCCGGGCTCGGCGGCCGGGAAGCGTATTCGCTGCTGGAAGGCCGTCGAGCAGGCCTCGACGTGAGCGTCGTCCGTGGGGGCGGCCAGCACGTAGAGCGCCTGGCTCATGGTGATCGGCAAGACATAGCCGTCGTGGTAATCGACGTGCTCGCCGATGAGGTTCACCCTCCCCGGCGCGCGGACGTGCCAGCAGGGAACAGCATCGGGAAACACCCGCGGAAACAGCGCGTCGGCCGACTCAGGTTTCAATGGCATTAGTTGACCAGCTCTTACAGGACAGGGACAATGTCGGGCGACTTTAGCGCGTCGATTCGGGCCTGTCAACCTTACCATGCAGCCGGCGAGGAGCCCATGGCGATCCCGTTGCTTGTCGACACGGACATGGGGGTAGACGATGCCGTGGCACTGGCTTGGGCGCTGGCGGCCGATAAAGACGCGCGCGTCGTCGGCCTGACGAGCGTCGAAGGCAACGTACCGCTCGCGCAGGCGACGGCCAACATCGCGCGGCTGCTGACGGGTTTGCGCGTGTCGCACTGGCCGCCCATCGGCGAGGGGCTTTCGCAGGAGGGACGCTGCACCGCGACGGCCACGCACGTCTTCGGTCCCGACGGCCTGGGCGAGTCGGACCTGCCCGTGCCGGCGGACTTTCAAGCGACCGATTTCCGGAGCGTCTATGCCGAAGCGATCGAAGCGCACGGAGGGGAGCTGACGATCCTGGCGATCGGTCCGCTGACGAACCTGGCCGCCGTGCTCGGTGAATCGCCCGGACTGCTTAGCCGGGTCGGCCGTATCGTCGTGATGGGCGGCGCGGTCTGGTGCAAGGGCAACGTGGCCGGCAAGGCCGAGTTCAATTTCCATCGCGACCCGGCCGCCACCGAGGCAATCCTGTCAGCCGGCCTGCCGGTGACCGTCGTGCCGCTCGACGTGACCTCGCAGGTGCTCCTGGACGAGTCGCACCTTGCCCACCTCTCGCGGAGCGGTACCGCCCGCGGTGAACTGCTCGCCCGGCTCATCCGTTATCCGCTGGCTCGCGAGGCCAACGGCGGCGCCGGACAGTTCCAGGTGCACGATGCGACGGCGCTCGGTGTGATCCTGCGACCTGCACACTTTCTGCGAGCGAGCATGGGCCTGGCCGTCACGCGCGACGGGCCGGCGGCAGGGGCATGTCGGCCTCAGGTCGTCAAGGACAAATCCCGGCAGGTCAGCGTTGCCATCTCGGTGAATGCAGCCGATCTGCTGGAAGAAATGCTCGAAACGCTCTGCGGTGAAAAATTCGTCGTCTAGGGTCGTTCCAGGGCGAGGGGCCGCCATGCCGTGTGCGGTTAACAACGGCCGCCACGGCTTGTCGCGTCGTAGCGCAGCCAAGACGGAGGCGCGGCTGCTACCGAAAGAGTGGATTCCGGGGAGAACCGTCAGGCGTTATGTTCGAGCGACTTGATGACACGATCGTTGCGATTTCCTCGGCTCCGGGGAATGCCCCGCGCGGGATCATCCGTCTGAGCGGACCGGCGGCGCACGCTTGGATCGATCGGGTGTTCGAGCCGAACAACGGCAGCACGCTGGCCGATGCGGGCGGCCGGCGGCGGTATGCCGGCCGCGCGTGGATCGACGAGGACGTGGCCGTCCCGGCCGAAGCGTACAGTTTCCGTGCGCCCGTCAGCTATACGCGGCAGGACCTCGTCGAGTTGCACACGATCGGCGCGCGTCCTGTCCTGGCGATGTTGCTGGATCGGCTCACCGCGCTCGGCGCCCGGCCGGCCGAGCCGGGCGAGTTCACCGCCCGTGCTTTTTTCGCCGGCGCGATGGACCTCACGTGCGTGGAAGGGGTGGCCGCCCTGATCGCCGCCCGCAACGACGCGCAGCTTCGCGCATCCCATGCGCTGCTCCATGGCCGACTCAGCCGCCAGACGTCGGCCCTCCGCGCGCAGCTGGCCGATCTTCTGGCGCTCGTCGAGGCGGACATCGATTTCGCCGAGGAGCCAATCGATTTCCTGGACCTGCCTGCCGTGACGGCCGATTTGTGTTCGGTGATCGCGGCGCTGTCGGCCCTCGTCCACGAGTCCGCCTGCGTGGAGCGTCTCGACGCGCTGCCGACGGTGATGCTTACCGGGCCGCCGAATGCAGGTAAAAGCACGCTGTTCAATCGCCTGACGGGGATGGATCGCGTCATCGCCTCGGCGGTGGCCGGCACGACGCGGGACATCGTTGCCTCGCCGTTGAAACTCGCCGACGGCGAGGTGTCGTTGCTGGACAGCGCGGGGCTGGCAACGCTGACGTCGGACGCCTTGGAGCGACTCGCCGAGCAGATGGCGCGTCGCCAGTTGGCCGCTGTCGATGTCGTCGTCGTGGTGGCCGACGTGAATGCTCCGCCGGCCGACGCGCTGGACCTTCTCCAGGACGCATTGACTGAGCGTCCCTGGTGCATCGCCGTCAACAAGATCGACACCGTGTTTGAAGCCGACGTCTCCGCCTGGATCGCGCGGGCGCCTCGCCCGGAGGCCGTCATCCCCGTCAGCGCCCGGACGGGACAGGGCGTTACCCGTCTTGCAGGGTACCTGAACAGCCTCGTCTTCACGTCGTCCGACCGTATTGCAGCGGACCGGCTGGCGCTGTCAAACCGCCAACTCAACGCGCTGCGTGAAGCACTGCACGCCCTGGAGGCAGCCCGGCAGTGGTGCATGCAGATCGACGCTCATCACGTTCACACCGAGTTGTTGGCCGTTCATCTGCGCGAAGCGGTCGAGGCGCTGGGCCTGCTCGAAGGCCGGATGACGACTGACGATCTCCTCGATCGCATCTTCTCGCGCTTTTGCATCGGCAAGTGAAAAAGTCAAGTGTCCACACCCTGCTGGTCGATATAGAAAGAAAATGTGGCGCGCGGGGGAGTACCTGCGCGCGGGACCGTGGGTTGTCGGCAATGTAAGAAGTCATCGTGCAAGACGACTCGCGCAAGTGTGTTCCGATGCAAGGAGAGTTCGAATGGCCAAGAAACGCAGGAAAGCGACCGCAAAGAAAGCTGCCAAGAAGGTAGCCAAGAAGACCAGGAAAGCCGCTAAGAAAGTGGCCAAGAAGACCAGGAAAGCCGCCAAGAAGGTGGGCAAGAAGACCAGGAAAGCTGCCAAGAAGGTGGGCAAGAAGAAAGTTGTTCGCAAGAAGAAATGACATTTCTTTCGAACAGCGCGAAGCAGGAAGGTGCCCGCGCCACGGCGGCACCTTCTTTTTTGCGCTGGCCGCGGTGGACGGTTCTGAGGGTGGGATTGCCGAGGGATACCGGGAAGTTTTCCGGCTTACTCCACACTGCAGAAGTGGCTGTCGGCCGCGACTGGCGGGACTGGTCAGCGGCGGTTGGAGAAGAGCGGGCCTGGCCGATACAATTACCCGCGTGAAGGGCCCGCCCGGCCCTCGTCGGATGCGGCGGAGGTAGTGAGGCGACCCTTCGGGTCCGGCCGCGCACGTCGCCGGACCGTGGATATTCCAGGCTTCCAGAAAAAACACCAGAGCCATGGGCAAGTCGACAAGAAAACATGCCAGACGGATCAGGCTCGTCGGCTCCCGGAACCGCAGCCGCCGTCCCTGGGTGCGCTGGTCGGACGACAAACTGCTCGATTTGCGGATGTGCAATCTCAAAGTCGGCGTGGAAGGCCCGCTGCTGACCGAATGCCTCGCGCAGCTCGACGAGGAACTCGAGTCGCGCGGCATCCGGTTCCGACCGCACTTCTGGGTTTCGTCCGAGTGGTTCACGCCGGACCGGATCGCCGGCTGCGCGGTTCCGTTCTACCTGACGCACCCCCGCCTGATGCGCCTCGAGCGGCAGCAGATGCTCGAGGTCGAGGGCGGCACGCACGAAGCGTGCATGCGCATCCTCCGTCACGAGGTCGGCCACGCGATCGACCACGCCTATCTCCTTCACCGACGGCACTTGTGGCAGCGGCTTTTCGGGCGGTCGTCCACCTCGTATCCCGCGTTCTACAAGCCCCGGCCTTACAGCAAACGCTACGTGCTCCACCTGGATTACTGGTATGCCCAGTCGCACCCGGACGAGGACTGGGCCGAGACATTCGCCGTCTGGCTGCGGCCGCGGTACAACTGGCGCAAGCGGTACGAGGGGTGGCCGGCCCTGAAGAAACTCGAAGGTGTCGACACCCTCATCGGCGAGATCGCGAACGCCAAGCCTCTCGTTTCGACGCGCACCGTGCACGAACCCGTCAGTCGGATCCGCTGCACCCTGCGGGAACACTACGAACAGAAAAAAACCTATTACAGCCAGGAATACCCCGATTTCTACGACCACGACCTGCGGCGCTTGTTTACCGACGATCCGGCCTACAGCAAAAGCGAGTCGGCGGCCGCCTTCCTGAGGCGGATCCGCTCCGATGTCCGCAGGCTCGTCGCGCGGTGGACGGGCGAATATCAGTACACGCTCGATCAGGTGCTTGCGGAAATGATCGGCCGATGCAGGGAGCTCAAACTCCGGGCGGCCGGCCCCGAGGAACGGCTCAAGGTTGATTTCGCGATTCTGCTTACCGTTCAGACGATGAACTACCTGCACACGGGCCGCCACCGCATAGGGATGTGAACATCATGCGCAAGCGACGCATCCTGACCATCATGCACGAGAGCCTCGTTCCGCCCGAGAGCATCGAAGGCCTCGGTGAAGAGGATATCGAACCGTACAAGACCGAGTACGATGTGACGGCCACCCTCCACAACCTCGGGCATGAGGTCGTCGCGCTGGGTATGGGCAATGACCTCGGCGTGCTGCGGCGGGCGATCCAGGAACACAAGCCGGACATCGTCTTCAACCTGCTCGAGGAGTTCGCCGGCGAGGCGGTCTTCGACGCGAACGTGGTCAGCTACCTCGAGCTTTTGCGGATCCCCTACACCGGCTGCAATCCCCGCGGCCTCATGCTGGCGCGCGACAAGGCGCTGTCCAAGACGATCCTCGGCTACCACCGCATCCTCGTGCCCGACTTCGCCGTCTTCCCGCGCGACCGCAAGGTCCGCCGGCCCCGCAGGCTGGCGTTCCCGCTCATCGTCAAGTCGGCCAACGAGGAGGCGTCTCTGGGTATTTCACAAGCGTCCGTCGTCGACGACGACCGCAAACTGGAGGAGCGCGTCAGCTTCATCCACAAGCGCGTCGGGACCGACGCGCTGGCCGAGACTTACATCGAAGGCCGCGAGTTCTACGTCGGCGTGCTGGGCAACCAGAGGCTCCAGGTCCTGCCCGTTTGGGAGCTGCTCTTCCGCAAAATGCCCGAGGACCTTCCCCGCATCGCCACCGCACGCGTCAAGTTCGACATGAAGTACCAGGAGAAGCGGGGCATCACGACGGCCCGCGCCAAAAACCTGCCCGATGAGACGGTCGAGCGCATCGGACGGATATGCAAGCGGATCTACCGCTACCTGGGTCTCTGCGGCTACGCGCGGATCGATCTGCGCATGACGACCGAGGGCAGGATCTACGTGCTCGAAGCCAACCCGAACCCGCAATTGGCCCTCGACGAGGACTTCGCCTATGCAGCCCAGGCCGCCGGCCTCGAGTACGACCAGCTCTGCCAGAAAATCGTCAACCTCGGTCTCCAGCACGCCCGAAAACTGGGTGCGTAATGCCGCGTCTTTACCGAAAAAGTCCTGGCCGAGTCGCCTTGCCCGTGGAGACATCGCGTCGGAATCGGTAGAATCAAGCGGGGTTCCAGCCGGACTGTTTCGATTATCGGGCCTTCCGTCGGGCCGCAATGCACTGCAGGTCGGCTGAACACCGTCCCGATATTGCGATGTCGCTGAAAACGCTGCTCATCAACGGACCCGCCGCATGCGACAAGTGTGCCATCGCGCGCCTTGTCGCCGAGAACGTCATTGGCCGACCCGTTCATCTGCTGCGGCTCAATGGGGCCAGGGACGGTCACACCAACGCCGTCCAGCCACTGGAGGTTTGCCAAACCAGCTCGGCCGGGACATGGGCCTCGGCCCACGGCGTTTCCTATACATGCGACCGGGTCTTCGAGACGATTCCGGATGCGCTTCGGGCCGTCCGCGCGCTCGAGCGGAACGCGTTCGTCGTCCTCGAGGCGGACCAGGACCCGTCGATCCGGCATGCCTGGCCGTACGACTACCGCATCTTCGCAATGCCGGCGCCGTCCAGCGTTTTCGAGGTCTTCCGCGAACCGCACGCCGCCGCCGACGCCCTGCGCCAGGTCATGGAGGACACGGCCGCTTTCGCGACCGAGATCTTCGGCCTGTTCGACGCCAACGGTCTGGACGATTCGAAAGGTATCCGTCACGGCCGCAGCGAGGTCGTGGACGCCGCCGGCCTGGCGCACCAGTTCGAACACCTTCATGTCGGCACATCACACATGCGCCACTTTCTGCGCTCGCCGATCGGTGCCGAGATCGCCTCGCGCATTCAGCTCCAGCCGGATTATCACGCCCTGGTTGAGGCCGACGTCGTGGTCATCAGCGCGACCCGCCATGGATGTTCGCGGCCCGTGCGCGCGTGCGTCGACCGTATCGAGAAGCTGCTCAGCAGGATCCGCCACGATGCCCGGCGGCGCAGCCTGCTGTACTGGGGCAACCTGAACAACGAGAACGACCCGGTTCGCCGCAAGCTGATCCGGCGTCTCAAGGTGCTTTTAAGCGAGCCTTGAAAGCGCACCCTCTTCCGCCATGATCCCGTGAGGGACGGTTTCCGACAGGTCGGTTCGCTCGGCCCCGCTCTTGTCAGCCTCCTCCCAGCCCGATGAGATCGCCGATGTACGGGGCGAACTTGACGACCAGCCCCGCGAAGACGATCGAGACCATGTTGATCAGCTTGATGAGGATGTTGAGGCTCGGTCCGGAGGTATCCTTGAACGGATCGCCGACGGTGTCGCCGACGACCGCGGCCTTGTGCTCATCCGAGCCCTTGCCGTAGACGATCATGTCGGGCTGGCCATTCCGGACGGCCTGTTCGGCACGGGCCAGGATGCCGCTGCGAACGCCGGCGGGCAGACGGCTTTGGATTTCCTTGTCGTCGAGGACCTGGCGGGCCGTCAGCTTGCCGAAGGTCTCGATGAACTTCTTGGCGTTGTCCCACGCGCCGCCCGCGTTGGCCATGAAGATCGCCAGCGCGAAGCCGCTCGTCAGGCCGCCGGCCAGCAGGCCCATGACGCCCGGCACCCCGAGCAGCAGGCCGACGCCGACGGGGACGACGATGGCCAACAGGGCGGGTACCACCATCTCCTTCTGGGCGCCGCGGGTCGAGATCGCCACGCAGGTCGCGTAGTCCGGGTACTGCACGTTATCCACGGTGACTTTCTTGGGCCAATTGTCGGGGTTCTGGACGAAGGCCTCGTCGTTGCCCTGGCCGCGGAGGAAAGCGCGGATCTTCTCGAATTGCCGGCGGCATTCGATCATCATGGCGTTGGCCGCCCGTCCGACCGCCAGCATCGTCAGCGAACAGAACAGAAAGGCCAGCATTACGCCCGCAAACGCCCCGCAGAGCACCTTGGGATTCAGCAGGGTCACGTTGTAGAAGTCCATGAACTGCTGAAGCGAGGCCTTTCGTGTGGCCACGAGCTCGAGCTCGGCGCGGTTCTCATTGACCACGGCCGTGGCCAGCCGCAGGTAGCCTTTGTCCTTGTCCCGCTCTGCGTCCATGCGAACGGCGAGCAGCTCCTTGTGCTGTTCGAGCGCTTCCTGCATCTCGTCGGACAGGGAGTGATAGTTCAGAACCATGAATGCGCCGTAGGCATCGCTGCCGGAGCCGGCAGTCAACCGCGTCCCGAACTTGCCGTGACCCATGTAGATCGCGTCGTCAGGCCTGGGTACATCGAAACCGTCAGCCACCATGACCACGTCGTGCGCCTGGTGGATCTGGCCGAATCGCACCTCCTCGACGTAGGCGGCCAGCAGTGCCAGCGCGGTCAAGGCGGCCGAGCCGATGGCGAACCCCTTGCCCGTGGCGGCCGTCGTGTTGCCCAGCGAGTCGAGCTGGTCGGTGCGCTGGCGTACCTTCGGGTCCTGCCCGGTCATCTCGGCGTTGCCGCCGGCGTTGTCGGCGATCGGTCCGTAGGCGTCGGTGGCCAGCGTGATCCCGAGGGTCGCCAGCAGGCCGACCGCGGCAAAGCCCACGCCGTACAGGCCGAGCGTGAAATCCGTGCCGCCGCCGGCGAATGTGTAGGCCAGCACGATCGCGATGATAATCGTCACCAGTGAGGCCCAGGTCGAACGCATGCCTTCAGCGATCCCGCTGATGATGATCGTCGCGGGCCCGGTCGCCGCCTGTTCGCTGATCGACTGGGTGGGACGGTAGTCGTAGCTCGTGTAGTACTCGGTCGCCTTGCCGATGATCACGCCGGCGAACAGGCCGCTGACCATGCTGCCCCAGATGCCCAACCAGCTTACTTTGTAGCCGTCGGCCGTCTCGATCCCGCTGAGCAACGCCCAGCAGACCCCAAGGCCGGCCACCGCGATCATGACGCTCGATCCGTTGACCCCTCGGCCCAGCGCACCCATGAGCTGGCCCATCGTCGCACCTTCCTGCGTGCGGACCATGTAAATGCCGAGGATGGAAAGAACGATCCCGACGCCGGCCAGCACCATCGGGGCCGCCAGGAACCGGACGGCCGCGTTGAGGCTTTCCGTGGTGTCCACGCCGAACAGCGAGACGGCCGCCGCCACGCCCAGCGCGCAGGTCGCCAGGATCGAACCGCAGTAGGACTCGTAGAGGTCGGCGCCCATGCCGGCCACGTCGCCCACGTTGTCTCCGACGTTGTCGGCGATGGTTGCCGGGTTGCGGGGGTCGTCTTCCGGGATACCCGCTTCGACCTTGCCGACGAGGTCGGCGCCGACGTCGGCCGCCTTCGTGTAGATCCCGCCGCCGACACGTGCGAACAGCGCCTGCGTCGAGGCGCCCATGCCGAACGTCAGCATGATGACGGTAATCGTGGGCAGGTTGATGTTCGTGAGGTAGTACAGGCTAAGAAACCAGCCGGTGATGTCGATGAGGCCGAAACCGACGACGACCAGGCCCATCACCGCACCGGCACGGAACGCCACGACGAGCCCGTCGTTGAGGCTGCGCCGGGCGGCGGCCGTCGTCCGGTTGCTTGCCAGGGTGGCCGTCCGCATGCCCAAATAGCCGCACAGGGCGCTGAAGAACCCGCCGGTCAGGAAGGCGAACGGGACGATCGGGTTCTGCACTTTCAAAACAAAGGCGATGTAGCACAGCAAACCCGCCAGAACGGCGAAGACGATGGCCACGACCTTATACTGGCGCTTCAGGTAGGCCATCGCGCCTTCGGTGACGTGGCCGGCGATTTCGATCATTTCAGGGTCGCCGGGGTCGGCGGCTTTGACCTCGTTATAGAACTTCTTGGCGAAAATCAGGGCGAGGATGGCTGCGAGCGGGGCGATCCACCAGATGGCCGGGATACCCGCTGCCGGCCGGCCTGTTCTTGTCAGTTCCTCGGCCGCCTCGCCCGCCTGTTGCGCGAAGGCCGGAACGGCCGTGCAAACCATCATCGCCAGGGCTGCAAGTGCGATCCACCCGGTTTTCCCGAAGCTTTCGTTGAGCCTCTTCATGTGCTGACCGCCTCTCCTTAAAGGGCCTGTCTTTCCTCATCCGTGTGCGAAAAAAATGCTGAAGCCGTTTAGAGCCGACGCCCGCCCATGCCCGAGGGCGGCAGGATTGTGTTTGCCCCGACATCCTCTCTGGCACCGGATGCCCGCAGGCGGTGCATCCTGCGGCCGTCCGTCGACGTATGCCGAGTCATCGGCCCGGCGACGGTGCATGGTGCGTTCGTATGGGGTGGCCTGGATTTTCTGTCGTAGAAGCCGACTCCGCCGCGCCGGACAGGGCCGGCCCACGTCGCCACCATTGTATCAAAGCGTTAGGAACCGAATGTTTCACGGATGGCCGACACGGTTTCAAGCCCGTGCCGGCCAAAGTTATTGCGTCCGGATCGAAGATCCTTGTCTTTCGAACCGTAAAGCGGCCGTCCTTGACGGATACATCACTCTCGAACAGCGGAGGAATCGGCCGAACGATCGCCGGGGATGGCAGCCGTCTCAGGACCGACCGCGCCCGGAGCCCACGGTGGACTTCAACTCGCGCTTCATGGATTTGCGCAGTCGCCGCCTGCGACGCTCGCTGGGCTTTTCGTAGTAGGCGGTGCGCTTGATTTCCTTGGTCAAGCCTTCCTTCTCGCACATCTTCTTGAAGCGGCGGAGCATCTGGTCGAGGGATTCATTTCCCCGGCTCTTGACTTTGATCATGCCAGCGAACGTCCTTTCCTGGAGACAGCCTTCACAAATCGTGGCGGCACACGCCCGCCCGAGTTCAGCCATGATATACTCACTCGGCAAACCTGTAAATATCGTCTCGAAGCGGTTCGGCCATCCGGGTGTATTCCCTTCGCGCAAGGTGCCAAATTTTTTTGCCGTTGTGCGAGCCGTGTGCCGCTGCCGCTCGATCTTTTATAAGCCCTTATCAGGCAGTAGGTTACATTCTGGAATGACATGTGCCGATCAGGTTTGCCGCCCGATCAGGTCGAGCAGTTCGGTCAGCCGGCGGATGACATGGTCGGCCTGGTCGGCCCATTCGGGCAGGCGGGCGTTGCCGACCATGAGGACCGTCGTCGCGCCGGCGGCCCGGCCGGCCTGCATGTCGAAGAGGTAGTCGCCGACCATCCAGGCCTTGCGGGGTTCGACACCGAGTTTCCGGCAGATCGCGCGAACCGGTTCAGGGGACGGCTTGAGCGGGCCGTCCTCGCGCGTGAACAGGGCGTCGAAGGTGAGGCCGTGCAGCGCGATCACCGTGTTGGCCGAGGTGCGGCTGTTGCGCGTGATGCAGCCGACGGGAACGCCCGCGTTACGGAGGGTGGCGAGCACCGGCAGGGTGTCTTCCCAGAGGATGCTTTCCTCGGCAGCCCGGGCCTCGTGGTGGAGCAGGATCCGCTCGGCCCGCTGGCGCTGCGCGGGCGGCATCATTTCCATCGCTTCCAGCACGGGCGTGCGCGGCTCGGTCGTCAGACCGATCTCGCGCCGAATCGCGTCGAAGTCGAAATAGGGCTGCGTCAGCGTTCCGTCCATGTCGAACAGGACGGCCGACGCGTGGAGCGATAGGCCTTCTTGGGGCAGGGGGAGGTGCGTACACATGGCAGACAGTCTTCTCAACGGCTCCGTCCCCGTCAAGCCGGAGGTCCGTATCCCCTTTTCTTGGTGTGTTCGCGCAGAGACGGTATGCTCGTACGATGGCGTTCCGCAAAGCCGAGCGCGACGGCATGGCGCCCGAGCGGCCCGACCGGGGCGAGCGGTTGCGCTGAATGCCGGCCGACGTTGTTTAGGAATGAGTTCGTTAAGAAAGGATGACCGATGCAATTGGGACGTTATTTCGTAAGTATTCGTTTATGGCTGACATTAGTGGTTTTTTCTGTCAGCGTTCCTCTGGTCCGGGCGGCCGACGAGCCCAACATCTCTCGCGGTGGCGAAGTTTCCCAGGACTTCAGTGACATCAGCTTTTACAAGCCATCGCCGACTACGAAAACACTGATCAACGCCCACGCCGGCAACGAGCTTCACAACGTCATCTTCATGATCGGCGACGGCATGGGGGCGGGGCAGATGATGCTCAGCCGGATCCGGGCATCCGGTCCGGGCGGGCGGTTGTACATGGAACGGCTGCCCGTGACCGGCCGGGTCGACACATACCCGGCCGGCGGCCTGGTGACCGACTCGGCTGCGTCGGCGACGGCCATGGCTTGCGGGGTCAAGACGATCAACGGCATGGTGGGTATCACCCCCGAGGGCGTTCCGCAGGAAAGCCTGCTCGAAGCGGCAGCCGGGCAAGGGATGCGGACCGGTCTCGTGGTGACCGGCGCGATAGCCGATGCGACCCCGGCCGCGTTCAGCGCTCACGTGAAGCGCCGCGATCTGCAACCTGCGATTGCCGAGCAGCAGCTCGCCCAGAATATCCATGTCTTGCTGGGGGGCGGCCGCGGGCATTGGATACCCATGGACGTCGAAGGCAGCCTGCGCGAGGATAACCGGAACCTGCTGGAAGAGGCTCGCAAGGCGGGGTATGCCGTCATTCAAGACCGGCAGGAGTTGCTCCAAAGCCAGGCCGATCGCGTTTTGGGCCTGTTTCAGGTGGGGGGACTGGCCACCTTTGCACCCGAGCCCACGCTGGAGGAGATGGCCGCCAAGGCGATCGAGACACTGCGCCGGGGGGGAAGGAACAACAGGGGCTTTTTTCTCATGGTAGAAGGCAGCAAGATCGACAGTGCCTGTCACAGGAACGACGCGGACAATTGCGTCAGGCAGACGCTGCTGTTCGACCTGGCGGTCAAGGCGGCTGTGGATTTCGCGATCCAGGACGGCCATACCCTCGTGATCGTAACCGCGGATCACGAAACGGGGGGATTGATTGTGGCCACCGAGGAAGCGGAGGCCTTCTGGACTGGCAGCTCGCATACCGCACAACCGGTTTCTGTTTTGGCCTACGGGCCGGGAGCCGAGGTATTCGGTGGCGTGCAGGACAACACGGAGCTTTCGCGCAAGACCGCCTGGCTGATGGGCTTGAAAAAGTGGCCCCGGGCGTTGCCACAGAGCTTGCAGGAGCGATTGAATATCAGCCTGCCGGACAAGCAACGAAAGGCTGCCGAACGGAGAGGGAGTCAACCGGGGCCAAGTTACGTGTCGGGCTCCTTTTCATCGGCTGTGGGTGTGAGGTGATGGCTGAGGCCGTCGACGCGCACGAGCTCGCCGGGAATGAGGGCGTCACAACAGCGTAGCGAAGACGGGGGCGGTCGCTGGGGTGATCGAAGCAAGGGGCGAATGAGAACCATGGCCAAGCAAGACTCCTGCACGGTCGGCCAGGTGGCGGACGAACTCGACCGGATCGCGCCGCCGCACCTCGCGCAATCCTGGGACAACGTCGGGCTGCTCGTGGGCGACCGCCGTGCTTCCTGCGAGGGTGTGCTTTTGTGCATCGACCTGACGCCGCCGGTCCTGGCGGAAGCGGTGCGCGCCGCGGCCCGGTTCATCTTCGCCTACCATCCGCCGCTGTTTGCGCCGGTGAAGCGGTTGCGGGCCGACAGCGGCGGGACCGAGGCGATCGTCCACCGCGCGATCGCGCTGGGGATGGCCCTCTATGCCTCGCACACCGCGCTCGATGCGGCGGAGGGCGGCACGAACGACGTGCTTGCCGAACTGGCCGGCCTGTCTGCCACGGAGCCGTTCGAGTACGTCCATTCACCTAACGCGCAGGTCAAGCTCGTGACTTTCGTGCCGGCGGGCGACCTCGACCGCGTGGCCGAGGCGATGTTCGCCGCCGGTGCGGGGCGGATCGGCGACTATGAGCAGTGCAGTTACCGCCTGGCCGGCGAGGGGACGTTTTTCGGAACCGAAGGCACGCAGCCGCGGGTCGGTCGCAAAGGCCGACTCGAGCGCGTCGAGGAAATGCGCCTCGAAACGGTCGTCGCGCGATCCCGGCTCCACGAAGCCGTGGCTGCCTTGCGGACACATCATCCTTACGAAGAGCCGGCCTTCGACATCTACCCGCTCGAACCGCCGCCGTGCAGGGGAATCGGGCGGGTGGGGACGCTGCCCGCGGGTACGCGCCTCGGGGTATTGGCCGACCGTTTGAAACGCGCGACCGGCTCGAAGGTAGCCACTCTCGTCGGTTCGCCCAAGACGGTGGTACGGCGAGCGGCCGTCTGCGCGGGGGCGGCGGGGCGACTGCCGCTCGAAAAGCCACTGTCAACCGACTGCGATGTCGTCATTACGGGGGAGATGCGCCACCACGACGCGCTCACGCTGCTGCGGCAGGGCAAAACAGCCGTCGTGTTGGGCCACTGGGAAAGCGAGCGCCCCGTTCTCGGCGTTCTCGCCCGACGGCTCAAGCGTGCGCTCGGCGCGATCCCGGTCCGCGTGAGCCGTTCGGATGCGGGTCCCTTCGCGCGGGTCGGCCGTTGACGGTGCGCGAGTCGGCTCGACGGTGGTCCGGTCGCGGGCATTTCCGACGATGGATTCGTTTATTGGAAAACCGAGCCGTCGCGCCTTGGCTTAGTCGGCGGCGTTCGGCCGGCGGCGGAGATAGGCGTTCAGTTCGTCGCGGAGCTGGGCGGCCTCTTCGTAGCACTCGTTCTGAATCGCGCGGTTGAGTTTCTTGCGTAGCTGTTGCGCCCGATCGGCCGGCAGGTGGCCCTTGATATCCCGCCGCAGCGCCTTGAGGATCCTCGCCTCGGCGCAGAGACGGTAGGCCTTGGGTTGCTGGGTCTGCTTGAAGAACATCCGGATCGCCCGCAACCCCGTTTCGACGTGCCGAAGCGCCTCGCGGTAGGAGCGGCGCTTCATGGCCACCAGCGCGAGCGACTGGCTGTGCATCATCAGCAGGTACGGCCGATAGACCTCCATCGCGTACCGGTCCTCGTCTTCGGCCGCGAAGGTCGAGCAGAACTCGAGGGTCTCCAGGTTGTGGAGTGTATCGCGCGCAACGGCCTTGTAGTCTTCCAGCACGAAATTCGCCAGGTAGCGCTGGTAATACTGGTAGGCCTCGTCCCGCAGTTCCCGGCACTCGTCGGTATCGAGCATGAAACCCAGGTCCGAGCCGTTCTCGGTGTGATATTTTTCCCGCCGCTTCTTGTGGTAGGCCAGCAGCGACTCGCAGTTGCGCGGCCGCCGGCCGTCGGGTCGGCCTTCGACCTCCATCTGAAGCACGCCGAGGTCCACCCGCATCTGGATCTTCGGATGGGTGTCCTCGCCGCGAATCACACGGACGCTCACCTGGCCGGTTTCGTAAGGCCAGCCTTCCATGATTTTTTTCAGGTCCTTGGAAGGCATCGAGTTCCTTTAATCGTTGCCCCCTCGCCGTGGCTTGCCTTGCCCGGGCTGGAGGCCGTTGCTTGCCTTATTCTAACTCTTTTAACGGCCGACTGTCTCCCTTCACATCATAGGGGCGTCTCTCGTACAGTTCCATCCTTGCCATACCGAGCCCGCGAACCGGGCAGGGAGCCGGCCGACAGCCTGCCTTGCTGGCCGGGACGCGTCCGATAACGGGGCTGTAATCCGTGCGCAATGAGCGGCCGAGGGCGGGTTGGACGCCTAACATACGTGTGCAGTCCCAGTGGCGGATGCCCGGGACACGGGTACGGGCGACGAGGGCGGGGGGCGGATGCCCCAGGTTCTGAGGTCTAGAAAAGGAGAAAAACGATGCGTTTGAGTTGGATTCCACTCTGTGTGGCAGTCGTTCTGGTGGCGTTCTGGATGCACTCCCGCACGACCGCCGCGCCGGATGCGGCGCAACGCAAGGCGGACATCGGCCAGCCCGCACCGGACTTCACTCTCAGGGACGTTTATGGCAAGCAGTTCACCCTCTCGGAATTCAAGGGCAAGATCGTCGTTCTGGAGTGGGTCAATCCGGACTGCCCCGTTTCGCGAGGGCGGCACGAGTCGCAACTCATGCAGAAGACGTATGCCAAGTACGCGGACAAGGATGTCATCTGGCTCGGGATTGATTCGACGCATTACGCCAAGCCTGAAACCTTACGCGTTTACAGGGCCCAGAAATACCTGGCGTTTCCCATCCTTATGGATCCCGAGGGCAAAGTGGGCCGGCTCTACGATGCCAAGACCACGCCGCACATGTACGTGATCGATCGGCAAGGCAGGCTGGTCTACGCCGGTGCGATCGACAACGACCCGCGGGGCAACAAGAAAGATGACGAACGGATCAACTACGTGGCCGCGGCCGTGGAGGACCTCCTGGCCGACCGAGCCGTGGCTACCGGCCGGACCGATCCGTACGGCTGCTCCGTCAAGTACGCGCCTTGAGACACGGGACCGCGGTCGTATTTTTCATCCGCAACACTGCCCACCCCGGCCCTTTGCTTCCCGCCCCCGCTCCAAAGGCCGGGGGCCGGGCAATATGGTGCAGCCTGCCGGGGCGCCGCATGGCTTGCAGCCGCCGTCAGCGGCCGCTAAGCTGGAAGGCAGATGTTCTCAAAGCAAGGCGCGGCGAGATGCAGGAAAAAAGCACACGCACCATCTACAACATCTGGGCGTATTTTTACGACTGGTTGTGGCTTACGATTGTCCACCGCCGGAGCACCCGTGCGACGGAGCAGATGCACATCCGGCCGGGGGAACGGATCCTCGACGTCGGGGTGGGGACCGGCCTGGGGCTGCCGTTCTACCCCTCCCATGCGCGGGTGGTCGGGATCGACCTGAGCGAGGGGATGCTCCGCAAGGCACGCCGTTGCATCCTGGAAAAGGGTCTGAAAGGCGTTTACCTGACGCTCGGCAACGCCCTGGAGCTTCCCTTCGAGGACAATAGCTTCGACCACGTCGTGCTCAGCCATGTGGTGACCGTCGTGAGCGACCCCGTCAAGCTCATCGAGGAAACGCAGCGTGTCACCCGTCCCGGCGGGCAGATCGTGATCATCAACCACTTCCGCTCCAGCAACCGGTTTTTCGGGTTGCTCGAGAAGTGGCTCTGCCCCGTCTGCCAGTATCTCGGCTGGCGGAGCGACCTGTGTCTCCAGGAACTGATCGAAAAGACCCGCCTCAAGGTTGATTTCCGCTACAAGTTGGACCAGGTGGACCTGTTTCAGATCGTCTTTGCGACCAACGACCCGCTTCCTCAAGATAAGGAGACGGCCGCCGCTTGACGACACGGCCGCCACTTGCCGCCCTGTTCCGTGTCTGCTGGGGAACAGGGGGGGTGGTCGTTAACCGCCTCGTATTGTGCCGGAGGTGCAGTGGAATGATGAATCCGTGTCGGGCTGGGCGTGTCGGTGGGTTGCTGTACCTGGTGACGGTCTTGGTGGCAGGGGGTGCCGCCGGCTGTCTCCAGTATGACTGGCAGCACGATTTCGAACGCGGAGAGGCCCAGGCCCGTGAGCAGAACAAGGACATGTTTATTTTCTATAAGTATTACCTCGATTCGGACTCGAACCGGATGCTCAGCAGCGAGGTGCTCTCGGATCCGGAGATCGTTTCGCTGTTCCAGGATACGATTAACGTGCTGATCGACAGTTCATTCGGCCCGCAGTACGAAGCCTATGTGGCCCGATTCGGCGTCAGTTCCTACCCCGCGAGCATTCTGGTCGCGCCCAATGGACAGTACGAAACGCTCAAAGGCTTCGTTCCCAAACAGCGTTTTATCGAGTTCGTCCGCGACTTCCGGCGTAAGCACGCCCCTGCCGAGCCGGCTGCCGAACCGTAGCGTATCGCGGTGCCTCGTGTGTTTGTTGGCGCGTTCGGATCCCTTGGCCTATAATCAAAAGTGAGTCCGACAGGTGTTTGCGATCTTGCGCCCGGGAGGCCTCATGCAACGCGAAACCCGCTCCAGCCGAACGAAGCTCGAGACAGTGGAACCCCTCGGCAAACGGGTCCTCATCCGCAAGGACGAGGACAAGAAGGCCACCAAGGGGGGAATCGCGCTGCCCGACAACATCGAGATCCCCACGATCACCGGGCGCGTGGTCACCGTGTCGGCCCAGGTGGCGGCTGACGAGAACTTCCCCATCCAGCAGTACGATAAAGTTCTTTTCAACCCCAAACAATCGATTCCCGTCGATTTCGAACCGGGCAACCAACTCTACGTCGTGCCCATCGAGGACGTGGTAGCCGTCTTCCGCAGTAACAAATGAGCGCGATGCGGATATGCCTGCGGCGGTCAGGCCGGGCTGTCGAAAGGTAAAAAAACGCGGGCGATGCGATCGCCCGCGCGTGTCGTGTGTTTTTGTGAAGCGGTCCGGTCACTGACCTCGGTGCGGTTGTGCAGACCGACCGGGGACGGCTCTCCATGCATTAGGCGCTGGAGCCGGCAAAGGTCGCGTTGAACCGCTTCTGGAGCCGGGCCTTCCTGCGGCTGGCCGTATTCGCGTGGAGCGTGCCCTTGGAGGCCACCTGGTCGATTTTCTTGATGGCGGCTTTCAGAGCGGCCTGGGCCTTGTCCCGGTCGCCGCTGTGGAGGGCGTCGTCCAGCCCGCGGACCGACAGGCGTACCTGTTTCTTCCTCGCCCGGTTGAGGGCTCGGCGTTTCAGATTCTGACGTATCCGCTTCTTGGCGGACAGGGAATGTGCCACCGATCGCTACTCCTGAAGCTTGACCCGATAATAAAAGATCGCCCCTTTTCCCCCGTACGCACCGGCCTGGGTCGTCGGCCGGGCGGTTCGTTCACGTCTTATCGCGGGTTTTGAGGGCGTCCAACCGCTTGCGAACCTCGCCGTTGCGGTAGTTGTAGTCCCATTGTATGAGCTGGCCGTAGCTTTTCAAGGCTTCCTCCGTCTGCCCGTCCGCCTCGTAGGCCAGCCCCAGCCGATAGAGCACATTCTTGCCCAGATCGTCGTCGGGCGTCTCGTGGGCGCGGAGTGCCTCGGTGAAGGTCTCGATCGCCTGGGCGTGATAGCCCTTCTCGAAAAAGCACCGGCCGATGTATAAGTTACACTGAACACGCGTTTTAGGATCGCTCCGCGCTTCCTGGAGGACGGGGATGGCGTCGTCGTACCGACCCGCCTTGAAAAGCCGCAGGCCGAATTGGTAGCGGAGCCGCATGTCCGTCGGGTACTGGGCGATCCGCTCCTTGTAGGACTGCAACTCGAACCGCAGCTGGTCGCGAAGAACCTGGCGGACGGCCTGGACGTCGCCGGTCGCCTGGAGCTGGCGGGCCTTGCGGCGGAACTGGGCCATGCGGACATCGTCGGCCTGCATCTTGTAGCGGTACTCGTCCGTCTCCTCAAACGCCTTGTTGAGGATCGCGATGGCCTCGTTCTCGAAGGCCTCGTTTTCCCGTTTGCACAGCGCGGTGACCAATGCATTGATCGCATTGCGGTCCTTCGGGTCCGCTTCGTACCGCTGCCGGGCCTGGACGATGAGCTGATCGACCCGCTGTTCGGACTGGAAGAGCCGATCCCGGTCGTGCAGTTCCCGTTGGCTTTCGCTGTCCTGGACCGATTCCCGGAAGGATTCAGCCGTTCCGTACTTGCCCTTGAGGATGGTCAGTTTTCCCGCCACGTCCCGCAGTTGCGTCGAGATGGCCAAGTCCTGGGACTTCAGACTTTGCAGGCAGGTCAGCGCCCGGACCGCGCGCTCCAGGGCGACAATCGCCGCCGCCGGGTCTGATTGCTCGACCTGGCTGGAGAACTCCTCGTAGGTTTTGCCCATCAGGGCGAACCGCTCGGCATTGGACTTGACCTCGTGCTCGGCCGCCTCGGACAGCAGTTCGCCGATCCACATGAACGTCTTGGGGTAGCCCGCCTTGAAGGCGTTGCGGAACACGAGTTCCATGTACCCGACGTTGCCCGGTTCCTTGGCCAGGAGGGCCTCGGCTGCGAGCATCGCTTTCTTCGGGTCCCGGCTGCTGGTTTTCAGGCGAATCCGGTCGGACAGGCTGGGCTTTTTGGTGCCACGGAACAGGGCGGCCGCACGGCAGGGCTTGTGACCCTCCTCGACGGCTTCCGGCCAGAAGTTCAACCCATTGATATAGCTCTCGATCGCGTAATCGTAGTTCTTTTTGGAAGCCAGCTCCTGGCCCTTCTGGAACCACTGCCGGGCCTTGGCTACCTCTGCCTCGCTGAAGGACGGGGCCAGATTGCCCGTCTTATCGCTGGATTGGTTGGGTTGGGTGCTCATTGGCCGCCAAGGGGGACAGTTATGGCAAGAGACGTTTCAAAAGCTCTTTCCATCGTATTGTATTATGGCCTCCCGGCCTGCGTCGACCGGGTCACGGCGACGGGTGCGAGTCCGCTCAGTCCCGTGTTGGCAAACGGGGGGTTGCCAAAGTACGCTCGCATGAGATCGTAAACCGCAGTTGCAGGCCGGTCAAGGCGGCCCGCGTGTTGTCGAAGGGATAGGCGTGCTACAATGAAGTGATGGTGCACCCGGCTTCCAGGCCGAGGGACGCGTGTTCGTGCCGCACTGGGCCGATGGTTTTGTGAGCGGTGTTTTCCCAATGGTAGCGGAACCTTTTGACAGGGAGATCGTGATTTATCCGGACCCCCGGCTGCGGCAGGTGTGCGCGCCTTTCGACCGTGTCGACGGGGAATTGAAGGATTTGGCTGAGCAGATGCTCCGGGCCATGCACGCGGGGCGGGGCATCGGGCTGGCCGGGCCTCAGGTCGGGGTTCTTGGCCGCATTTTCGTTTGCAACGTGACGGGCCAGCCCCAGGACAACCGGGTCTTCGTAAACCCGGAAATCCACGACCTGTCCGGGTCGGCCGAGGCTGAAGAAGGGTGCCTGTCCATACCGGATGTGATCGTTACGGTCCGGCGCGCCCGCCGCTGCCGGATGCGGGCATTGGATTTGGATGGCCGGCCGGTGGACCTCGAAGCGGAGGATTTGCTGGCGCGTGTCTGGCAGCACGAATGCGACCATCTCGACGGCGGGCTCATCATTGATCGGATGAACGGGGCCGACCGGATCGCCAATAAGCGGCTTCTCGGCGAGTTGGAAGCCCGTTCCGGCAGGCGGCGTTCGGGGCGCTGAGACCGTCTGCCATTATCGGGTCGCTGAACCGGTAGCGGCAGGCGCAGGAATACTGTATACTGAGTTAGAAGGGAACCGCGCCATGCCAGGCCCGGGTTTTCACCTCCTCGCGACAAAGGCATGATTCAAAACGTTCTGGACTATCTGAACAGTCTTCTGAATCCCGACGTGTACGGTGTGCGCACGATCGTGCTGGAGATGTTGCTGATCGGCGCGGTCGTCTACACCGTGCTGCGGTTCCTCCAGGGCACGCGGGGCGCGCGGCTGCTCCAAGGGGTAGCCCTGCTGCTGGTCGTCGGGTTCCTGATGGTCAATTTCATAGCCGAACAGTTCCATCTTGACCGTATCGTCGTTCTTTATCGGCCGTTCGTTTGGACGATCTTCATAACGACGATCGTCGTGTTCCAGCCCGAGCTGCGGCGCGGTCTCATGCGCCTCGGCGAGACGCGCTGGCGGCGGCGGGCGCGACGAAGCGCGGTCGAGCAGATCGCCCGACCCATCTCCCGTGCCTGTGCGAAGCTGTCCAAGAACAAGATCGGCGCGCTGATCGCCGTTGAGCGGGAGGTGGGCCTCGGCGGCCTGCTCGAGCAGGGGGTGCGGCTCGACGCGCGCCTTACGGCTGAGCTGCTCGAGACGATTTTTTACCCCGGCAGCGCGCTGCACGATTTAGGCGTCATTGTTCAGGGGAACCGGATCGCGGCCGCGGGATGCCCGTTCCCGCTGGGTGACGCGGAAGGCTATGACCGCTCGATCGGCAGCCGTCATCGGGCAGCCATCGGGATGAGCCTGGAATCGGATGCGGTCGTCGTCGTGGTCAGTGAGGAGACGGGGGGTATCACGATCGCTGAGAACGGGCGCCTCCACCCGCATATTCCGCCCGATGCGCTGTTCGGCATGCTCAGAAGGTATCTCGTCAAGCAGCCCGTTGATCGCAAGGGGTGGACCGAAGAGCCCGAACCGCCGGAGATCGTCGTTCGCCAGACCCAGACCGAGGGCGGGGCGGGCGAACCTCCCCAGAAAGTCGTCGTCACCGTACGTTCGCCCGCGCGGACGGCGGGCGCTGCGGCTGGGAAGCAGGACGAGGACGCGCCGGCCGACCGCACAGAGGGGCCGTCGGTCTGAGGTGGGGCCGGGATGGCCTGGAGTCCGGGAGGTTATGAAAAGACAGATCCCGCTGATCGCCGCGACGATTCTGCTCACTCTGCTGATCTGGGTCTATGCCGACCTTGCGACGCATGAGCGGATCGAGATCCGGTTGCCGGTCCGGCTTGTAGCGCCGCCCGGGTCGGGCCAGATCGTGCGCATCCAGGAGCCAGGCGCTTTTGCGTTGGAACCGGACGGCCCGCCCGACACGCTCCACGTGGGTGTCACGCTGAGCGGTTCAAAGTCGGCTATCACCGAGCTGCGCCGCGCGATGCGGCGCGAACCGCTCGAACCCATCGAAGTGGTGGTGCCGGCCGGTGCGGAGGAATTCGACCGTCCTTTGCTGCATTTCGCCGACATTCGCGAGCCCATCAACAACTGGGCCCGCTTGCGGAGCCTCCTCGTGACTGAGGAAATAAACCCCAGCGCGATCCGCTACGTCGTCGATCGGTACGTCACGATCGAACTGGATGTCGTGGTGAGCGCGGGCGCGCAGCGCGACGTTCTCAAAAGCGAGCCGCGCGTCGATCCTGCCCGCGTCCGAGCTCGGCTGCTGGCCAGCCAGCGTGAGCGGTTCGCCGCGGCCGAGACCCAGTTATACGTTTCCATCGAGCATCTTCTGAACGCGACGTCTGCCGAAGAGTTCGAGGTCTCACTGGCGGACGTACGGTGGCAGGGCCTCAAGCTCGACTATACGCCCGACCGCGTGACGGTGACCGTCGAACGGCGTCACGACTACACCCGCCATCGGATCACGGCGATTCCGCTTCATGAATTGTGGCCCGCGCACCGGCCGGAGGGGCGTTTTCGGGTCGAGTGGGAGGACGGCACACCGCCCCTCCAGCATATCGAGGTCATGGTGCCGCCCGGCAAGCCGCGACTGCCCACCAATCAGGATGTGACCGCCTACGTCCGAATCGAGTGGGAAGACCTCGAGGAGGCCGTCCCAGCCGACGAAGTCGCCGAAACGGCGCCGGCCGGCGCACGGTCCCGCATCTCACGTGAGATCATGCTTGTCTTCAGCGATGAATTCAAAGACGTCCACGTCCCCGGTCCGCTGCCGACCGTCCGGTTCCGGGTGGTACGCGAGCCACCCTTGCCGGACGCGCCCTGAGAGTCTCTGCCATCGACAGCCTGCAGAAATGAAACCGCCGTAACGGCTATCGTGCGCGAGGCTGATCCGTCTTACTTTTTCCCTGCATGGGCATGGTCTGCAGAGCCGCGGCACGAATCGCCGATGGGGCGGGATTGTGTCATCGCTCTCCGCTCGCCCTCTTGGGCAGGGGGGCTCAGGGGGCGAGGGTGAGCGCGACCGCTTTGTGGCCGGGGACACTCGGCACGACGAACCGTACCCGCTCGCCGTCCTGCTCGAAGGGCAACGGGGCGGTGTCGGGTACGGTCTGGGCGACGGCCACGCGGTGGCGGCAGCGCATTTCGACGGCCACGTCGGACAGCGGCATCGGTTCCTCGATGAGCTCGAGCGACCCATGGCGCCGCGTGGGGGGATAGTGCAGCATGTGGAGCGTCCATCTCAGCCGCCGGCCGACGCGTTGCTCAAGGATGGAGACCCGCGCGCTCGTGGGCAGCGAGGTTCGCAGCAGCCGGCCGGGCAGAAGATGCTCGATGCAGGCTGAGACGATCCGTCGATAGATCAGGTTTCCGTGCTCGGCATAGGCGCGGAAGATCGGCGCGTTGATGTAGGCGGTCTGTTTCGTCAGGACGACGACCGCGTCGCGCGTCAGCCGGTTGGGGGGCGTCTGGAAGTGCGAGCAATAGTGCTCGACGGTGCGATTGAAATACGGCTCGACGACCCACGCCTGGACGGTTCCGCCTTTTTGGGGCCGGACGCGCAGCCCCTGTTCGTACATGACGTAGTCGTTGGGCGGTGTGTCGTCGGCGAAACCTTTGCGAAGGCGCAGGTAGTAGGGCTGGTGGTCGAGCGGCCCGCGGTGGTCCACCTTCAACGCAGGCAGTGCGAACGCGTTCTTGTCAGCGTTCAGCAGCGAGCGGCCCGTCACCAGCAGCCGGCCCCCCTGGCGGAGATAATCGCGCAGCTTTTTGAGGAGTTTCGGGTGCGGCGCGATCGCGTCGGGCAGCACGAGCAGCTCGTACGGGTCGAACGGGCAGTCCATGTCGAGCACGTCGAAGAGATGGTGCGTTTCGTTGAGCATGCCGACCGCGCCGGAATCGGAGGCTTCCGCCTGCGCCTCGTCCGCGTCGGGTTTGGTCAACAGCGAGAGCACGCCGACCTGCGTGACCGGCCGGGCATTCTCGCACCAGGGTTCGAGGTCGCGGATTTTTCCGTAGATCGTGCCGATCTGCTCGTAGGTTGCCTCTTCGAGCGTGCCGCGCGGGTGGAGCTGGTCGCCGATGGAGACCCCGCCGCCGTGGGCGAGCGCGGTGAGGGACTCGTATTCGAGGGCGGCTGCGGGTTTGAGCGTGCCGAAGTCCGCCCAGGACTTATGGAACCGGGCCGTCATGCCCAGAAAAGGCTTGCCGAGCAGCCGCACGTGCCGGCCGACACGCTGAAAGTGGCCGTAGCCCCAAAAGGCTGAGGGAAGCGACTCGACTTCGAGGTGCGTCAGGTGCGGTAGCGAATCGCGCATCGGGATGCCGATCCGCCCGTTGTAGAAGACGGGCAGTCCGCGTCGATGCTTGTGAACCAGGGCGGTGAACTCGCGGATGAACTCGATCATGACGCGCCGGCTGAATGCTTTGCGCTGGGCGGGATCGTCGGGGTTGACGCCCTCGGCCCGCATGCGGTCCAGGGCGGGGCTGCTGCAACTGTCGATGTCCTGGACGATGTCGAAGAAGAGGCCGTCGATGGCATAGTTTTCGAGCAGTTCGACGATCGTGTCGGCCAGGTAGCGTCGGTAGCCGGTGAGCACGCACATGAGCGGCCAACTGCATCCTCCGATCGGGTTGAGCAGCGGGCCGGGGAGCTTCCCGTCCGGTGACACCGCCCGCCATTCGGGATGGGTGCTGCCCGCGTGCGACTCCCATTGCACGCTCACGTAGACCGGTACGAGAATATCGCGCTTGTGACAGGCGCGGATCTGCTTGGCCAGCAGGTCGAATTTCAGCGCCGGGTGCCGCGGGCCGACCTTCGAGTTGTAGTAGAACATGCCGTGATGGCACTTGGCAAAGCAGGTGACGCTGTCGACGTGGGCGCGTGCGAGCGTGTCGGCGAAAACGTCCGGGTCGAAGTCAACGCCTACGTCCCCGATGGCTGGCGAGGTGTGGAAGTCCATGTGGATCTGGCGTCGGCGAAGTTTCACGATGATCTCCTGTCGGGTATTGGGAAATATGGATGGGATACGCTTGCCGTGTCCGCTCGTTAAAGGCCCGCCCCATCGATCAACCCCTCCTGGCCGATCTTGTCGCGCAGTCGCTGGGCGACCTGGGGGGGGACGAGTCGGCTGAGCCGCTCCACGTCGTTCATGCCGAGGGCGACGATCTGCTTGATGTACGTGCTCGAGGTCAGTGCGAACTGGTCGCGGGTCAGCAAAAACACCGTTTCGACGCCGGAGATGGCCAGGTTGATGTTGGCCTGCTGGAGCTCGAAGTGCAGGTCGACATTGTCGCGGATGCCGCGGACGATGAGGTCGGCGCCGACCTCCTGGACGAACTCGGCTGTCAGGCCCTGGTAGGCCTTGACCGTGACGCGGGGCAGGTCCCCGATGAGCTCGTGGATCATCTCGATGCGCTCTTCCGGTGTGAACAGCGCTTTTTTCTCAGGGTTGTGGCCAACCGCGACGATCAACTGGTCGACGAGGCGCATGCCCCGCTTGATGATGTCGATGTGACCGTGGGTGATCGGGTCGAAGGTGCCGGGAAAAACGCCTTTTTTCGGTCGGTCCGGGCTCATTCGGGACCTCGTCACGGCTTGGCCGTCACAGCGGATACTGAAAAAGGCGATTGTAGCGACGGGTCCGGAAGGCCACAACCTCCCGTCGGTCTGCTTGCCGGCAGGGGGGGCGAATGCTAGGATGATCCCTATGAACGCAGGGACGCATCACCTTTTGGCCGAGCTTCTGACCGCGATCGGGCGATCGCGGGGACGGATCCTTATTGCGATTACGAGCGATGGAGGCAACCCCTGGTAGGGTGATCGGCCCGGCTCCAGACCCGCGACGACCCTGCCAGAGGCGGCAGGGTTTTTTGTTGGCCGAGCGAATGGGATGAGGTTGGGAAAGGAGCAACATGTGACGTTCCGGTGTGATTCCGGGCGACAATGCTTTTGCAGAGGGCGAGTGGGGCGAGGGAAAATTGTGGCCGAGGCGCCGCCCGACCGTCGATGAGAGAAACGTGACGGCCCACCTTGAGGCCGGCCGCTGAGACGGTGCCGGAGGTTTCGAGATGTCCAGAAAAAAACAACAGGCCGACCGCGTCGAGCTTTACGACACGACGCTGCGCGACGGCGTGCAGGCGCTGAACGTGAACTTTTCACTTCCCGACAAGCTGCTGATCGCCCAGCGACTCGACGAGTTGGGCGTCGATTACATCGAGGGCGGCTATCCGCTCAGCAATGCCCGCGATGCGGCCTTTTTTACGGAGGCGCGCCGGCTCGGTCTCAAACACGCTCGGATCGTAGCGTTCGGAATGACGCGGCGCAAGGGCGTTCGGCCGGAAAAGGACGAGGGGATGGCGGCGCTGTTGGCGGCCGGCACCGAGGTGATCACCGTCGTCGGCAAGTCGTGGGATCTTCATGTGCGGGACGTGCTCCAGACGAGCGAAAAGGAGAACCTCGCAATGATCGACGACAGCGTGCGCCACGGCGTGCGCGACGGTCGGAAGGTGATCTACGACGCGGAGCATTTTTTCGACGGCTTTGCCGCCAATCCCGAATACGCGATGAAGACGCTCCTGGCCGCCCAGGAGGCCGGTGCGTCGTGCATCGTCCTGTGCGATACGAACGGCGGGTCACTGCCCGAGCAGGTGGCCGTCTGCGTCGAGGCGGTCCGTTCGCGCCTGTCGGTTCGGATCGGGATTCACACGCACAACGACGCCGGCCTGGCGGTGGCCAACACGCTGGCGGCCGTGCGGCACGGAGCCGTCCACGCGCAGGGAACGATCAACGGCATCGGGGAGCGGTGCGGCAACGCCGACCTGACGACGATCGCAGCCAACCTCGCCCTGAAAATGAACAGGGACGTGCTTGTTGCCGGCGGGCTCGAACGGATCACCGAGGTGAGCCGCTACGTCTATGAACTGGCCAACCTCGTTCCCGATGACTCGCAACCCTACGTCGGGCAGGCGGCCTTCGCGCACAAGGGCGGGATGCACGTGCACGCCGTCCGGCGCATCGCGCGTAGCTACGAGCACGTTGAGCCCGCGCTGGTCGGCAATACGCGACGCGTGCTTATCAGCGAGCTGAGCGGCGCCAGCGGCGTGGCGGAGAAGATCGGCCGCAAGCTCGACATTGCCCAGGACAAGCCGCTCCAGCGCCGGCTGCTGCGACGGCTTCAGGAATACGAAGACAGCGGGTATGTCTTCGAGTCGGCCGAGGCGAGCTTCGAGCTGCTCTGTCGGCGCGAGCTCGGGCTTTACCACCCGTTCTGGGAGCTCGATCACTGGCGCGCGGTCGCGCTGCGATCCGCGCGCGACGAAGAACCCGACACCGAGGTCATCCTCAAGCTGCGCGTCGACGGCACGCGGGAACACCACGTTTCCGGCGGGCACGGGCCGGTCGATGCGATGACCAACGCGCTTACCCAGGCGCTGAAGCCGCACTACCCGAACGTCGCGCACATCCGTCTGATCGATTACAAGGTGCGCGTCATCAACCCGCGTGAGGCGACAGCGGCGCGCGTCCGCGTAACGATCGAGTTCCGCGACGAGCAGAACCACACGCTGTTCGGGACGGTCGGCGTCAGCGAGAATATCATCGAAGCCTCGTGGATGGCGCTTGTCGACGGGTTCGAGTACAAACTGATTAACGACGAGGAACAGGCCCGTAAGAAGGCGTCGCGCGCCAGGGCCACGCGCAAGCGGTCCGCGCGCAAATCAACCCGTGCGCGGTGAGGCTTAGGTTTCAGCCAGGGGGGTACTGCCGCCGATGCTTCTGTGGGCCCGATTGAGAAGGCGGACAAAGCCTGGCCGACGGGACTGCTTTGTAATTCAAATTGAGCGGTTTACGGTCATCGGCGCGTCCTATTCTGATCCGAGCCGCGACCGTGAGGGAGCGGGCGGGCCGCGTATCACTGATCTGTGGGCAGAATTGTGCCGGGTATGCCGGCTGCGCGGGGAGATTGACCGCCTGTGAGGACCTTTGCGTAACCGTCGCGTATCGCAAGACACGGAGTGTTTTCGTATGGGTTCGACGTGGACGCCCGAAAAGGTGCTGGAACTCGCGCGCGATCATCAGCCGAGCTGCGTGCTGGCCACCGCGGCCGACTGGGATGTGTTCACCGCCCTGAGGGCGCAGCCCCGATCGGCCGATGAGCTGGCGGGCGAGCTTCACGTCGATGCGCGCGGACTGACGGTTCTGCTCGACGCGCTGACCGCCATGTCCCTGCTGCACAAGGTGGACGGTCGCTACAGCGTACCGCCCGACGTGGCCGACCTGCTCGCGCGGGACGGCGAGCGGAGTGTTCTGCCGATGATCCAGCACCAGGCCAACTGCCTTCGCCGATGGGCGCAGCTGGCGCGCGTCGTGCAGACGGGCATGCCGGCCGACGACGTGGGCAGCGTTCGTGGCCCCGCCGCCGACCGGGAGGCGTTCATCGGCGCGATGCACACGATCTGCAAACCCGTCGCGGACGAGGTCATCGCCGACCTGGGCCCTCGGCCGTTCCGCCACCTGCTGGATATCGGCGGTGCGTCGGGCACGTGGACGATCACGTGGCTGCGGGCCGTCCCCGGGGCGACGGCCACCCTTTTCGATCTGCCCGAAGTCGTCCCGCTGGCCGCCCGGCGCCTGGTCGAGGAAGGCCTGGCCGACCGCGTTACTCTGGTTCCCGGCGACTTCGAGACCGACGAGCTGCCGGCCGGTGCCGACCTGGCCTGGCTCAGCGCGATCTGCCATCAGAACTCGCGCGCGCAGAACCGTGCGCTGTTCGGCAGGATCCACCGCGCGCTGGCAGCCGGCGGCACGCTGTTCGTCCGCGACGTCGTTATGGACGATACGCACACCCAGCCGGTCGGCGGAGCGATGTTCGCCGTCAACATGCTGGTCGCTACCCCGGGCGGCTCGACCTACTCGCTGGCCGAGTACAGCGAGGACCTGCAGGCCGCCGGCTTTGCGAACCCCACCCTCTGCCGCAGCGATCCGTGGATGAACGCCGTCATCCGGGCGGACAGGGTCTGAGCTCGACTTTTGCCCTTTTTGAGGGCTGTTCTATGTCCGTGGCGCGCAATCAAAAAGGGGCTGCCTTGCGGGTATCATGGTATGTGACAAGCAAACCATGCTGC
>Ga0272443_10000927_pt1 | contig 47952 bp, 43 predicted proteins | sample SSMAcet12_FD_193581 | JGI IMG/M metagenome (GOLD analysis project Ga0272443, IMG submission 193581) | Marine sediment archaeal communities from Little Sippewissett salt marsh, Falmouth, MA, United States - SSM-Acet-12 | ecosystem: Environmental > Aquatic > Marine > Wetlands > Sediment ...
CCTCGCTCCATCATCGTACATGGAGTTCATCTCGATGTCCGTGAAATCCAGCTCGTGGCTGAAACCGACTCCTGGTTGACGCATCAGCCTCGCTCCAATATGAATAATGGAGTTGGCATCTCTGATGTAGAATCGATGCTGCGGGCGGGAGTCAACGTCTGCCTCGGAAACGATGGTTTCTCCAACGACATGTGGGAGGAGTGGAAGACAGCGTATCTCGTGCACAAGGTCTGGCGCCGCGATCCGCGACGCATGCCGGGGGATGTCCTGGCTTCCATGGCTGTGAAGAATAACGCGGCACTTGCGAATACCTTCTTCCCTGACTCCCCGCTGGGTGTGATCGAGGTGGGTGCGGCTGCAGATTTGATGCTTGTGGATTACCATCCACCCACACCCCTGACCGCCGGAAACCTCCCGTGGCATATCATCTTTGGGTTCCATGGATCGATGGTGACCGGGACCATTGCGGCAGGTAACATCTTGATGCGTGATCGGAAGCTGCTGACGCTTGATCCTGCAGCGATCGCTGCGAGAGCCCGGGAGCTTGTACCGCAGGTATGGGAACGCTATCAAACCTTCGTGCCGGCCGGGTGATGGCCGCTAGCGAAAGTCAGGAGACGGAATGACTGACCGATTAATTCTTACGTTGGCAATCATTGGGGGAACGGGAAACGAAGGCCCAGGGCTTGCGTACCGTTGGGCGAAATCTGGTTACCATGTCATCATCGGATCACGACAGGAAGAGAAAGCGAAGCGCGTCGCTGCCGAGCTGAACGAGAGACTGGGACGTGATGTCATACAGGGCATGGTCAACCCGGAGGCGGCGCGCTGGTGTGATATCGCCGTCATCACGGTGCCCTATAAAGCGCATGTGCCCACACTTGAATCCATCAAAGATCACGTGCAGGGCAAGGTGGTGGTCGATGTCACGGTTCCACTGATGCCGCCAAAGGTCTCGACCGTACATGTTCCAGAGGATGGGAGCGCCGCACAGGAAGCGCAGCGCATCCTGGGCGAGAACGTCCGGGTGGTGGCTGCATTTCAGAATGTGTCCTTTGCCCATCTCCAGGAAGACCACCCCGTCCCCTGTGATGTGCTGGTATGCGGGAAGGGCAAGGAAGCCCGCAAGCAGGTGCTGCACCTTGTGAAGGGCGCCGGCATGGTGGGATGGGACGCAGGCCCACTGCAGAATGCCATTGTGGTCGAAGGCCTGACATCCATCCTCATCGGCATCACGAAGCGACACAATCTCAAGCACCCCGGCATCCGGATTACAGGGGAGCAGGCGCTCGAGGAGGAATGACACGCGCATGCCTGCCGCAATGAATCTCATGGCGCTGCCCGACTTGCCGTTGGTCAAGCCTGGTGACGACTTGCCCGCCTTGCTCCTCCAGAGCATCAACCGCATGCCGGTCGTATTGGAGAATGGGGATATTCTTGTGCTTGCGCAGAAGATTGTCTCGAAGGCGGAAGGGCGGCTGGTCAACCTCGATGAGATTGAGCCTGGTGAACAGGCGCTTGCGCTGGCCGAGGAGACGGAGAAGGACCCCCGGCTGCTGGAGGTCATTCTGGGCGAAAGTACCGACGTTATTCGCACACGCCCGGGGCTCATCATTGTGGAGCATCACCTCGGGTTCATTTGTGCCAATGCCGGGGTGGATCATTCCAATGTGGAAGGTCCGAGCAGCGGCGATTGGGTGCTGATGCTCCCGGAAAATCCTGATGCATCCGCCGCGCGCATCCGCAAGGCGCTGGAAGATGCACGCGGGATCCACATTGCAGTCCTCATCATCGATTCCCATGGCAGGGCATGGCGTAACGGAACCGTAGGTGTTGCCATTGGCATGTCTGGCTTCCCGGCAGTGCTCGATTTACGAGGACATCCGGATCTGTTTGGAGATATCCTGCGTGCGACGGTCGTCGGGGCAGCTGATGAGGTAGCCGCTGCCGCATCGATCCTGATGGGACAGGCTGATGAAGGACGCCCGGCGATTCTCATCAAGGGATGGCCGTACAAACTCGGTGAGGGTTCGCTTCAGGACCTGCTGCGGCCGGAAGAGAAGGATTTATTCCGATGACCTCTCCGGCAAGCCTGACCGATATTATCCAGCGCAGGCGGACCGTGAGGAGGTTTCAACCGACACCTGTTCCACGTTCGGTTGTGGAAGGATTGCTCGAGCTTGCCGTACAGGCTCCATCGGCGCATAACAGCCAGCCGTGGCGTTTTGTCGTGCTGTATGAGGAAAAGACACGACGGGATATGGCATTGGCGATGGCAGATGCGCTGCGGGAACGGCGACTTGGCGATGGCGATGCGCCTGGAGATGTGGAAGCCGATGCTGCACGTTCGATCGAGCGCATCACCGGTGCACCTGTGGCGCTGTTGCTGTGCATGTCTGAATCGGATCTGGATCGGTATCCGGATGCCGCACGCACGCGGGCAGAGCACCATCTGGCTATCCAGAGTACGGCGCTCGCTGCCGGGCACCTCTTACTCGCCGCCGAGGAGGCAGGGTTGGGAGCTTTCTGGCTCTGCGCGCCCATGTTCGCCCAGGATGTGGTGTGTGACATGCTTGGTCTCCCGGATTGCTGGGCTCCGCAGGCGCTGATCTTACTCGGTCATCCGGATGAGAATAGTTCGCCGCGCAGCAGGAAGGATATGAAAGAGGTTGTGCAGTGGCGATAACGGTGGTAGCACTGGCAGGCGGTGTGGGTGGTGCGAAACTGGCGCACGGCCTTGCCGAGATTCTTGCCCCGGGCTCGCTCACCGTGATTGTCAACACCGGGGATGATTTCCGCCATCTTGGCCTGTTCATCTCTACCGACGTCGATACGGTGACCTACACACTCGCCGGTCGGGCGCATCCGAAGCATGGCTGGGGTCGGGCGGGTGAAACCTGGCAGGCGTTGTCGACACTGACAGAGTTGGGCGGCCCTGACTGGTTTCAGCTCGGGGATCTCGACCTGGGTCTGCATCTTTATCGGACAGCGCGGATGGAGGCAGGCGCGACACTCAGTGACATCACTACGGACATTTGTACGGCGTGGAACATTCAGACAACGATCCTTCCGATGACCGACAGCCCCGTTCGTACGATTGTTGAAACACCTGAAGGTGATCTGCCCTTCCAGAAGTACTTCGTGGCAAAACGTTGTGAGCCCACCGTTAAAGGATTCCATTTTCAGGGAATTGAAACTGCGGCACCTGCGCCGGGGGTGTTGAAGGCAATTGATGCGGCTGATCTCGTGGTCTTCTGCCCGTCGAATCCCTGGGTGAGCATCGACCCCATCCTTGCGATAGGGGAGGTTCGTTCTCGCGTGCACCGAAAGCCGGTAGTGGGTGTATCTCCCATCATCGCCGGGAAGACGGTCAAAGGTCCTGCTGCCAGGATGTATGCCGATCTTGGTATTCAACCTTCAGCGCTGGCAGTTGCCGCCCATTATGAAGACCTCCTGAAAGGGTTTGTGCTGGATGAAGAGGATGCTTCTCTTTCCCGCGAAATCAACCAACTCGGGATGCAAACCTTCACGACCGATACATTGATGCGAACGGAAAAGGATCGTGTGAGATTGGCGAACGAAGTGATGGCATTCGCCAGGGCGGAGGTACTTGAATGACGCTGTGGGCGATCGTGCCGGTCAAGCCGCTTCGTCGTTCGAAATCCCGCCTGTCGAAGGTGCTCAACCGGGATGCGCGCGCCGAACTGAGTCGCGACATGCTCATCCATACATTGTCTGTCCTGGGAGAGGTGCCGGGCATCAGCCGGACCCTGGTTGTGAGCCGGGATTCACAGGCGCTCGCACTGGCGCGTGATTACGGCGCCAGAACGGTCACCGAGCACGGAGCCCCCGAACTGAATCCGGCGCTCTCTCGGGCGACGCAGGTGGCGCGGGGATACGGGGTTTCGGCAGTCCTGGTGCTGCCGGCAGACCTTCCGTTGATCCAGCACGAGGATGTGGAGGCGCTTCTGGCGCATGCCAGTGATCCCCCGGTGATCGTCATTGCACCGGACAGGCATCATAGCGGTACAAACGCCCTGCTTTCCTCTCCGCCGGGGTTGATTGACTATGAATTTGGTCCGGATAGTTTCCAGCACCATCTTGAACGGGCAGAAGCCACTGGGGCTCGTGTGGTGATCTGCAATCTCCCATCCTTCAGCCTGGATGTTGATTTACCTGAAGACCTGGCCATACTCAAGGCGCAATTGGATCCGCATGCAAGTGAATCAGTAGAGGATTGAACCATGACCCTGAAACGAGTTGCCCTATATCTGCAGGACGCGCATGATTTACGAGATGGACTCGATTACGTCCGCTACGCCGAAGAAGGTGGTTTTGAAGCGGTATGGCAGGCGGAATCGCGCCTGGTCCGCGACGCCATCGTTCCCATGGCCGCCTATGCCGCCGTCACAGAGAAGTTGAAGGTTGGCTCGGGCGTCATCAACAACTGGACCCGCAATATCGGTTTGCTGGCGGCGACGTTCCTGACCCTGGATGACCTTGCACCTGATCGCGTCATTTGCGGCATCGGTGCGTGGTGGGATCCGCTTGCCAGGAACGTGGGCATTGAACGGCGTAAGCCGCTGAAGGCGATGCGTGAGACGGTGGAAGTGCTCCGGCGGCTCCTGAACATGGAGCGGGTGACCTTCCATGGTGAATTCCACCACGTTGATGGGATTGAACTGGACGTCGTCCACGGCCGCCGTGAACCACGTCATGTCCCCATCATGATTGGCGCTACCGGTCCCAAGATGATCGAGCTGACCGGCGAGATTGCCGATGGCATCGTCCTGAATTACTGCGTGCCGCCGGAATACAACCTGCCTGCCATGGAACGATTGGAGATTGGCGCGAAGAAAGCCGGGCGCACGGTGGATGAGATCGACCGTCCGCAGCTTGTGGTTTGCTCTGTGGATATGGACGAGGACCGCGCTCTCGATACCAGCCGGGAACTGCTTACGCAGTACCTGGCTCAACAGCCGCATATCGCCAAGGCGAGCGGTGTGTCCGAGGATGTGGTTGCAGAGATTCAGTCCATCCTTGGATGGCCGGCAACGCATGAGCAAATTGCCAAGGCGAAGCATTTTGTGCCGGATGAACTCGTCACCCGTATCACGGCATCCGGAACGCCCGAGCAGGCGCGTACCAAGGTGCAGGAGTACATCGATAACGGTGCGACATGCCCGATCCTGTATCCGGTTGGCGGGGATGTGAAGCTTCTCATCGACACCTTCAGCCCGCTGCGCTGAGGTTCGTACGGAACGATCATGCAGGTTTTCCCGATGTGAAGGTGCCCAGCGTCTGTGCACCTTCCGCATCCATTCTTAGTTTGCCGGGCGTGGTGTTGGAGTAGAAAGGGTTGGTTATGTGTCCGCTTGACTATTACCGTCCTGAATCGCTGGAAGAGGCGCTTGCCCTGCTCGGACAGGGTGTGCCGCTTGCCGGTGGAACGCGCCTGACCCCTGAGCGCCGCGACCTGGCAGGAGTGATTGACCTGCAAGATATCGGGCTTGACACGCTGGATCTGATGGGAAGCCAGCTGAGTCTGGGCGCCACGGTCACCCTGCAGATGCTTGTAGATTGCGAGGCGGCACCGCCTGCGCTCCAGGATGCCGCAAGGCGGGAGGCTGGATGGAACATTCGCAATGCGGCTTCCCTGGGTGGGATACTGCATGCAGCCGATGGGCGTTCACATCTCCTGACGACTCTCGCGGCTTGCGAGGTGGTTGTGCAGGTGATGCCGGGCGAGGAGACGATGTCGCTGGGTGACTACCTCGATTTCCGGAAGGGGGAGCAGGCTCACCTTGTGACAGGAATCGAGGTCAACATTCCCGCCCGGTTGAAGGTATCCTACGTCGCCCGTTCACCATCTGACCGACCGATCTTGATTACGGCGGCAGCCTGGTACAGGGACACCCCTGACTCAGTGCGTCTCGCAATGGGAGGCGCAGGGAGCCGTCCTTCGTGTGCAGTTGTGGAAACTGTCGAGCAGGCGTCTGGGCTGGCGACATCCGTCTATGCGGGAGCCGAAGACGCCTGGGCTAGCGCAGCGTATCGACAGTCTGCTGGTGGTACATTGGCTGTTCGTTTGTTCGAGGAGGTAGGTCCATGATGCCGCTGCGATTCTGGCTGAATGGCGAAGAGATTGAGCTGGAGGTTTCCCCGGAACGGACACTGCTTGACGTGCTGCGGGAAGACCTGGGTGTGTTCAGCGTGAAGCATGGCTGCGAATCGGGTGAATGTGGTGCCTGTGCGGTACTGCTTGACGGCAAGCTGGTCAACACCTGTGTCATGCTCGCACCGCAGGCGGATGGTCATCATATTGAAACCATCGAGGCGGAAGGTGAGCATCCTGACCATGGGTGGGCTGTCACCGAAGGGCTGGACCCGCTGCAGCAGGCGTTCGTGGAAACCGGCGCTATTCAGTGCGGGTATTGTACGCCGGCTATGATCCTTGCCGCGCGCGCCTTGCTCACTGAGTATCCCGATCCTGATGAGGACATGGTCCGGGACGCGCTTTCGGGTGTGCTGTGCCGCTGCACCGGATACAAGAAGCCTGTGGAAGCTGTGCTGCGAGCGGCTGCTGTGATGCGCGGCGAGCAGGTTGAGCCCATCCTGCCAGAGGCATCTCCTCTGCCCGCACATCTCCATCCGGACGAAGGCTTCGATGATCGAGGGGAGGAGCTTCCCGGAACAGGGCAGACACAGACCCGTGTAAAACCGAGAGTGGATGCCCCACCGCAGCCTCAAACCTGGCGGAGCGTTGGCAAGCCGGAACCCAAGGTAGACGCCATCAAGCTGGCCATGGGACGCCCTGCGTTCACTGCGGATATCGAGAAGCGCGGAATGTTGATTGCGAAAGTGCTTCACAGTCCGCATGCGCATGCCCGAATTCGTTCGATCGATGCGTCCGGGGCGCGGGCGATCCCCGGCGTGGCAGCCGTTCTCACCTGGGAAGATATCCCGCGGGTCATCTACTCAACGGCAGGGCAATCGGACCCCATTCCGGGACCGCTCGACACGTTCTCCCTGGATAACGTCGTCCGCTTTGTTGGGGACCGCGTGGCGATGGTGGCGGCAGAGACGGAAGCCATTGCAGAGGAAGCGCTGAAGCATATCAAGGTTGACTACGATGTCCTTCCAACCATCCTTGACTCGCGCGAGGCCATGAAGGACGGCGCGGTGCAGATTCATGCCGAACCGGAATTTGTGCCCTTTGCCGACTGTGATCCTGCCCGCAACCTTGCGGCTGAGATTCGTATCGACATCGGGGATGTGGAAAAGGGATTTTCCGAAGCGGATATCATCATCGAAGGGGATTATGAAGTTCCCAAGGTTCAGATGGCGCATATCGAACCGCATGTTGTGGTTACGTACTGGGATGAAGATGACAGGATGGTCATCCGCACCAGCACACAGGTGCCTTTCCATGTACGCCGCCAGCTTGCGCCTGTCCTGGGCCTCTCCGCCAAACGCATCCGGGTGATCAAACCCCGCATTGGCGGCGGCTTTGGCGGCAAGCAAGAAGTCTTGATTGAGGATGTGGCTGCTCACCTGACCATCGCAACCGGGCGGCCTGTGCGCTATGAGTACACGCGTGAAGAGGAATTCATGGCCGCCCGCTCACGCCATCCGATGAAGATCCATATGAAAACCGGCGTGAAGAGCGACGGCACTATCACAGCCAACGAGATGTACGCCTTGAGTGACACCGGTGCGTATGGATGCCATGCGCTGACGGTGACGGGGAATACCGGCCATAAGGCGATGGCGCTGTACGTGGGCGACGGTCCCTATCGCGAATCGCCCAATATCCGCTTTTATGCCGATATTGTCTACACCAACACACCTCCGTCAGGCGCTTACCGCGGCTACGGAGTACCCCAGGGATACTGGGCCGTAGAACGCCATATGGAAACGGTGGCGCGCGCGGTCGGTGTGGATTCGCTGGACTTCCGACGGAAAAATACCTTGCGCGCGGGTGAATTGCACCCGTTCAGCACGGCGTGGTCTGAAGGCCGGGAACCGCGCCCCGAGACCATTAACACCTGTGGGCTTGAGGATTGCATCTCGCGCGGCGCTGCTGCGATTGGCTGGGATGCGAAATACATGAACGAGACCTGGCGGAAGGTCGAAGGGAAACCGCACCTGCGCCGGGGGATCGGCGTGGCAACGGTGATGCAGGGCACAGCGATTCCCTACCTGGACATGGGTGGAGCGAGCATCAAGATTAATGATGACGGCTCTTTCAACCTGCTTGTCGGTGCAACGGATCTCGGTACGGGTTCGGATACGGTGCTTGCCCAACAGGCAGCGGAAATCCTGGGTGTGCCTTTAAGGGACATCGTGGTGTATTCCTCCGACACGGATTTCACGCCGTTCGATAAGGGTGCCTATGCATCCAGTACAACCTATATTTCCGGTGCGGCGGTTGTGAAGGCAGCGGAGCAGGCTGCAAAGCGGATTCGCATCCGTGCTGCACGTATGCTTCAGAAAGATGGGGAGCCCACGATTCATCAGGAAGACATCCTTCTAGAGGATGGCCGTGCGTGGGCGCCGGATGGCCGCTCGGTTTCCCACGCAGATATTGCGTTGAACGCGCTCCATCATGAAGATCAGGAGCAGATTATGGGCATCGGCTCCTTCATGTCGCCGGTTTCGCCACCGCCTTTCGCAGCGCAGTTTGCCGAGGTGGAAGTGGATGTCGGTACCGGTAGAGTGGATGTGAAGAAACTTGTGATGGCGGTTGACGCGGGAGTCATCGTCAATCCACTCACCGCGAGCGGTCAGATTGAAGGCGGGATGACTCAGGCGCTTGGATATGCCGTGAGTGAAGAGATGCGCTATGATGAGTTTGGCCGCCCGCGCGAGACGGATTTCAGCACGTATCACATCTTCTCGGCGGAGGAAATGCCCGACCTTGAGACCATCTTTGTGGAGACCTTTGAGCCCTCCCATCCGTTTGGTGTGAAGGCGGTCGCGGAAATTCCGATGAACGGCGTGGCGCCGGCGGTCGGCAATGCCGTGCTGGATGCCTGTGGGGCTTCGGTGACCACGGCTCCAGTGACACCCGAACGAGTATGGACGGCACTACAGTCGGTACAGGATGAAGAGTAGCAGGTACATGATGCATAGTCTTAAACGGTTGGTAGAGCTTTCTGAACGTGGACATACGATGGTCATGGCCACCATTGTGCGCTCGAGCGGCTCTGTGCCGCGCCATACAGGAACGCGGATGCTGGTCTTCCCAGATGGCTCGATCGAGGGAACCATCGGCGGCGGCGAGGTGGAGGGACGGGTCGTGGAGGAGGCTCTGGAAGCCTTTGAAACGGGAAAGCCGCGTTTGATCACCTATGCTTTCCGTGACCCTTCGAAGGGTGATGTGGGGGTATGTGGAGGCGAGATGGATATCTTTATTGAACCGGTTCCTCCCGAGCCGACCATTGTTGTCATCGGCGGCGGGCATGTCGGGAAGGCAGTGGTTCATCTGGCCAGGTGGCTGGGCTTCCGGGTTGTCCTTTCCGACGACCGGCCGGAATTTGCTGGTGAAGAAGCCGCACCCGGCGCAGATAAGTACGTTCTGTCTTCGATGGAAGAACTCCCGCAGAAAATGACCATCCATTCGAACTGCTATGTTCTTCTTACGACACGCGGGGTCGATGTTGATGTGGAAGGCCTGCCAGCTTTGCTGGCTACACCCGCAGCGTTTATCGGAGTCATCGGTTCGCGCCGTCGCTGGGAAACCACAGCGAAGACACTGCGCGAAAAGGGCGTGCCGGAGGAAGACATCAAGCGGATATCATCTCCCCTCGGTCTTGAGCTGAACGCCGAGACCCCTGAGGAGATCGCGGTGAGCATTCTTGCAGAAATCATCATGCTGCGTCACGGAGGGAATGGAGAGCGGATGGCCCATGAACCTCTACAACGACGCCGCCGTAAGGGAGAATAAGCTGACCATGTGGAGCGCATACTATACCCCGAAATCGCTGGACGAAGCCCTGCAGATTCTGGCTGAGAATCAGGAGCGTGCCCGGATCATTGCCGGCGCCACCGATCTCATCCTTGAAATTGAGCGCGGACAGCGCCCGGACATTGATGTATTGATTGACATCACACGTATTCCGGGACTGGATTCCATCCTCGTCGATGATGAGGGCTGGATTCGGATTGGTCCACTTGCCACGCACAATCACTGCGCAGGTTCAGAGCTTCTTCAGGAGCGGGCCAATGCGCTTGCCCTGGCGTGCTGGTCAGTAGGTGCACCGCAAATCCGGAATCGGGGAACCCTCGCTGGAAACCTGATCACCGCTTCGCCTGCGAATGACACCATCACCCCATTGATGGCGTTCGGGGCGAAACTGACGCTGCGTTCTGCACACGGGGAGCGGGACGTGCCGCTGAAAGATTTCTACCAGGGTGTGCGTAAAACTGTGCTTGCCCCTGATGAAATCCTTACCGCAATTCGTTTTCCACTTCCCGGCGAATCCACAAGAAGTACATTCATCAAACTCGGACTGCGCCAGGCACAGGCGATTTCCGTTGTCAATGTTGCCGCATTGGTGGAAGTCTTCGACGACCGCGTTGGAAGGGCTTCCATCGCACTCGGTTCGGTCGCACCAACCATTATTCATGCCCTTGAGGCGGAAGCCTACCTCAATGGGAAGGTCCTGAACCCGGATGTGATTGGAGAAGCCAGTCGGCTGGCAGCGGAAGCAGCGACACCCATCTCGGATATTCGAGCCACAGCGTCGTATCGGAAGGAGATGGTGGAAGTGTGCACCTCGCGCGCGTTGACCATGCTGCATGATGGTACACAGCGTCAGGGGGTTCCAGACGACCCCGTCATGTTGTGGGGCGCCGATGAAGGGCATGTCCAGGAGGCGTTGGATTCTGGCTACGTCCATCAAGCGGGCACACCGATTGAAACGAGCATCAATGGGAAGCAGTACGTCCTCGACGGTTTCGATAAGAGTCTGCTGCGCCTCATCCGAGAGGATGCCGGTCTCACAGGAAGCAAGGAAGGCTGTGCCGAGGGCGAATGCGGAGCCTGTACGGTGTTCCTGGATGGTTCTGCCGTGATGTCCTGCATGGTGCCTGCGCCACGCGCTCATCATGCGGAAATCGTGACCGTAGAGGGCCTGGCACAGAATGGCCAACTGCATCCCATTCAGCAAGCGTTTATCGAAGAGGGCGCAGTGCAGTGCGGGTACTGCACCCCAGGGTTCCTGATGTCGGGTGCGAAATTGCTTGAAGAAGTCGACCATCCGAATAAGGAGCAGATTGCTCAATCGATAACGGGGAACCTGTGCCGCTGCACAGGCTACTACAAGATTCTCAAGGCGTTTGATCGGGCGGCAGAACTAGCTGAGCAAGCTCAGGATTGACCTGCGCGTGGGAGGATGACGGTTATGGGAATGGGACGTGATACCTGGCGATTCAAGCAGCTTGACCGGGAACGGGAGGAGCGTAAGAATATCCACCCCATCTGGCGCGGTGTAGGATGCCTGCTTTCCGTACTGTTGGGGCTGGGCGGTTACATGTTCGCGCGCTGGTTCCTGGCACAGAACTTCATCTACATTCCGCCCCAGATTCGCGTGCTCTCCTTTGCGCCATGGCTTCCGAAAGATTCGATTGTCCTCGGAATCGTGACGTTGATGGCGATGCTTATCGGATACGGTGTGATTAATACCATCTACGCCATCCTCTTCCCGATTAAGCCTTCGGAGACGGATGTGGAGCCCGTACAAACGCGTCGGAAGAAAAAGAAACGGCGCTGAGAGGATAGGTATGGACCGGACGGTACCCAGGACAGGCTCGGAAGAGATCGAGCTGTATATCCGCACGTACTACTCTCTCCTCCGCACGACGACGGATATTCAGGTGCGAACGCTGGAGGAAGCCCACGTCAACATGGGCTCATCGCTGCATCCGGATGCAAGATCGGTCACTCCGGATATCTCTGCGTTGGTCTACAGTTCCTTGCGCCTGCCGCCCTGCATGGATAAGATCGACCGCGTTGTGCTCGGTCTCAGCCCTGAAGCATTTGAGCAGGCTGGCCTGGAGTCCATTGAGCGATGGACCCCGGTCGATGCAAAAGCTCGTCGGCGGCGTTCTTTTTTCGATGGGGAACACACGCTTGCCGTATACATCTCCAGCCGTTCTGACATCGATGATCTCATCCCCTTGCTGACGGCGTATCAAGTTGAGTGGAATAAGCTGCACAGCTTGCTGGGTGGAGAACAGGTCCGCCTCTTTCTTTCAACACCGATTTCGATCGACAGCCTCGCAGTGCTCTCGCAGGGTATCGGGGTGCCCATCGAGGATCTGGAGAAGCTCAGCAATGTCTGGGGGGATTCGTTCTGGCCGATTTTGCAGGCGATGGCTGCAGACCGGAAACGCATGCGCATTCGTATGCTCGGTGGTTCATTGAATGATTACCGCCGCACCACACGCATGTGGTGGGAACGTGTGGCGGAGGCCCATCCCGAAACCGAGCACCGTCCGGTCTACTTCATTTCAAGCAATAACCACAGCATCATCAATCTTCTGAGCGGCTTTCCCCTCCGTTACGAGGAAGACATGCTCACGTACCTCGAGGAGTCCGGGGATGGCTCTCTTCAGCAGGAATGGGAGCAGATTGAAGCTCAACAGGTCCGTTCGAGCCGCGAGAATTTTCTCTACTACCTCTCGAAGAAGGTTTTTGCGACCGATCTTGGTCAACCCTTGAAGGAAAAATCGCTGGCTGCGGAGAAGTCGATCGGGATCTCGAGGGTGGAAACCGGGTACAGCTTTGATATCGAAGCTCAGGTTATCGACATCAGGAAGCTGAATCCGGACTGGATGGACCCCCGCTTGCGGTCATCGGCTTCATCCCGGCTTGCAGATAGCGATGCGCTGATCATCAATATTGACTACCCACTTGGCGTCGCGGCCTATCTCGTTCTAACGCAGACGGCGTCACGTGTTGGAGAGATGCGTGGGTTGTATGTCCTCGGGAAGGCGGCGACACTGAATGGCCGCATCGGGGATGTGCTCATCCCTTCGGTCATTCATGACGAGCATTCGCAGAACACCTACCTCATCCGGAATTGCTTCAATGCCTTCAGTGTCAACGAAGATTTGATGTATGGAACCGTCCTCGATAATCAAAAGGCGGTTAGCGTGCGGGGGACGTTTCTACAGACTCCCCGCTACATGGATGTGTTTTACCGGGAGGGATATACCGATATTGAGATGGAAGCGGGTTCGTTCCTCTCCGGTGTGTATGAACTGACCAGGCCCAAGCGATATCCGGAAAATGAGATTGTTGACCTGCATTCGGTGCCGTTCGATCTGGGTATTCTGCATTATGCATCCGACACACCGCTGAGCAAGGGCAAGAATCTGGGCGCGGGCTCGCTGTCGTACTACGGTGTGGATCCGACCTACGCGACGAGTCTTGCCATCCTGCGCAGGATTTTTCATACTGAGGAACGACACCTTCATGGGACACCCCCCCTGTCGAACGGACAGGAGACTGCATAACGAGGAGCTGCACATGTCTGTCATCGGCCAATCGGTTCACCGCATTGATGCGCTCGCAAAAGTCACCGGAGAAGCCCTGTATCCGGGTGATATCAATAAACCCAATCAGGCCTATATGAAAATTCTCTTCGCCCAGCGGCCGCATGCCATCGTCCGGCGGATTGATACATCCGGTGCGGAGGACATGTCGGGCGTACTCGCCGTGCTCACGGCAAAGGATGTGCCGGTCAATGAGTACGGCTTGCAGATTCCTGACCAGCCTGTCCTTTGCGGCCCCGGCTCCGATAAACCTTTTGCTGACAGGGTGCGTTTCCTGGGTGACCAGGTGGCGATCGTTGTTGCGGAGTCGGAGCGGATTGCAGAGGCCGCTCTGACGAAGATTGCTGTGGAGTACGAGGATCTTCCCCTGGTCACTGACCCGATCGAGGCCATGGGCAAGGATGCGTACTGCATTCATCCTGATCGGGAAGACAACATCATGTTCCACTATAAGCTTCGCACTGGTGATGTCGACGCGGCTCTGGCTGAAGCGGACGTGGTTGTCGAGTCGGAATACCATACGCCTGCGCAAGAGCATGCCTACCTGCAGCCTGAAGCCGGTTTGGCCTATATCGACGACGAAGGGCGGGTGACAGTCGAAACGGCGGGGCAGTGGGCGCATGAAGACCGCGAGCAGATTGCCCATTCCCTGGGGTTGCCGGAAGAAAAGGTACGGGTCATCTACGCGGCGATTGGCGGTGCTTTCGGCGGCCGCGAGGATATGTCGGTCCAGATTGTGCTGGCACTCGCCGCCTTGACACTTCATCAGAGGGGACAAGCACGACCTGTGAAGGTCATCTGGTCGCGAGAGGAATCCATCGTCGGTCACTGCAAGCGCCACCCATATCTCATCCGGGCGACATGGGGGGCGATGAAGGACGGTACCGTCATCGCTGCGAAGACCGAAATGATTCAAGATGGAGGCGCCTACTGCTACACATCGAACAAGGTGATGGGCAACTCCATGCTGCAGTGCACCGGACCCTACTACATCCCGAACGCGAAGACGGATGGATACTGCATCTACACCACCAACGTTCCCGGTGGCGCCTTCCGCGGCTTTGGAGGTCCTCAGGGCGCTTTCTCAGCCGAGCAGCAAATGAACAAACTGGCCGAGGCTCTGGACATGGATCCGGTGGATCTGCGCTTGAAGAACCTTCTGCAAGAGGGTGTGCCGACTGTGATGGGACAACCACTTCCCAAGGGAGTTTCCCTGGAGGAGGTCGTTCGTTCCTGCGCTGAAGCAGCCGGATGGGAGGAGAAGGAGACGGGCTGGAAACAGTCTGGGAAGCTGGTTGATCGTGGTCAACAGGGTTCTCATCTTGTACGGGGTATCGGTTTCGCATGCGGATTGAAGAACGTTGGCTTTTCTTATGGGGCAAAGGACAACAGCACTGCAACCATCGAGATTGTCGGCGGAGCGGACATTGAGAAGGTGATCCTCTACCTCGCCGGCGCCGATGTCGGTCAGGGCCATCACACAGCGATGGCCCAGTTGGCAGCAGAAGTCATCGGTGTCCCGTTTGAAATGGTCGAGACACGCGCGTCCGATACGAGTACATCCGGCAACTCCGGTTCGGCATCTGCATCACGCCTCACATTCATGGCGGGGAATGCCACGCGCGGAGCAGCGACGAGCGCCCTGGAGAAATGGGGAATGGAGGAAAGACCGGCCGTTGCCACCTACACATACTGGTGCCCCAAGACGACAGCCATGGATGAGGAGACAGGCCAGTGTGATCCCAACTTCTCCTATGGATACGTCGCAGAAGCGGTGTCGGTCGAGGTGGATACACAAACGGGCCATGTGCGCCTGCTGGATGTTATCTGTGCCGATGATGTCGGCAAAGCGGTCAATCCACAGCAGGTGCAAGGGCAGATTGAAGGCTGCGTCATTCAGGCGGCTGGCTATACCTTGCTTGAAAACTTCCAGCAAAAGGATGGGCAGGTCCAGACAGCTCACCTTTCCACCTACCTGATCCCAACCGTTCTGGATATCCCTGAACGCATCGATTCGCTCATCCTGGAATACGCGGATCCGGAAGGTCCGTTTGGCGCACGCGGCATGGGAGAAATGCCGTATATTCCCTTCGCGCCTGCCGTGACAGCGGCTGTTCGGGATGCCACCGGTGTGTGGTTTGATGCTTTCCCCCTGACCCCGGACCGGGTGATCGAGCAGCTGAAGCGGGAAGGGGTGAGATGAGTCGAGGCGAGAGCCACCATGCAGGGGGAGGACCACTCGTCATTTTGCGTGGAGGGGGAGATCTGGGTACCGGGGTGGCGGCGAGGCTGCATCGAGCTGGCTTTCGTGTGGTGGTGACGGAAATCGAGCAACCGCTGGCGGTCCGCCGGCTGGTGGCACTGGCTGAGGCTGTATTCGCCGGTCAGGTCGATATTGAGGATATGCAGGGGGTCCGAGTCGAGGATCCTTCCGGTGCGTTGCAGGCGCTGGCCGGGGGGAAGATCCCGGTGCTGGTCGATCCAGATGCGTTTTCGCGGCAGATTCTTCAGCCGGAGATCATCGTCGACGCGCGCATGCGCAAGCAGGAGTCGGACCTTGGTATGGACGCTGCACGTCTCGTGATAGGTCTTGGTCCCGGCTTTACAGCCGGGCAGGATTGCCATGCCGTCATTGAAACCAACCGGGGCCACAACCTCGGGCGGGTCATCTGGGAGGGCGCAGCGCAGGACGATACCACCATCCCGGAAGCTGTATCCGGGATCGACCGCGGGCGGGTTCTCCGTTCTCCGGCGGATGGGCTACTTCGCTCCGTTGTGAACCTTGGCACGCTTCTCGAGAAGGATGCGATCATCGCGACCGTATCCGGTGTCGAGCTGCGCGCACCATTCGATGGCGCGCTGCGGGGGCTGGTCCACGACGGAGTCCGCGTGACCAGGGATATGAAGATTGGTGATCTCGATCCCCGGGGTGTTCCCGCGTTCTGCGCCATGATCTCGGACAAAGCCCTTGCAATTGGTGGTGGTGTGCTGGAGGCAGTGCTCTCGGATCCATCGATCCGTTCGAAGCTGGGACCCCCATGCGGCTGACGAAAGCCCTGCGCATTACGCCCGGGATGAGCTTGGCGCTGATCGGCGCCGGGGGAAAATCCTCGGCGATGGCGCGCATCGTCACCGAATTGGAAGGCGCGTGTCCCGTCATCCTGACAACGTCAACCAAAATCCTCGATACGCAGCATACACTGGCCGCCCGGCACATTCTTGTTGAAGCGCCCGACGATGTGGAGACCGTCAGAGCGGAACTTCGTGAATCCAGATCAATCATCGTTACGGGTCCTCACGCTGAAGACGAGCCGAAATGGCTTGGCGTGGATGAGGGAATCCTCGAAAGGCTTCACGAACTCGGGCTTGAGATCGGTGCGGTGCTCGTCGTAGAAGCGGATGGGGCGCGCGGTTTTTCCCTGAAAGTGCCAGCCGAACATGAACCGGTCATTCCTGAATGGGTTGACCTGGTTGTCCCGCTGATTGGGCTGGACATTGTAGGCAAGCCGCTGGATGCCCATTCGGTTCACCGGGTGGAACGGGTCGCATCGCTGTTGGATGTGGGGATTGGGAGCATCCTTGAACCGAGACATCTTGTCGAGGTGCTCCGTAGTCCGCAGGGGGCGATCAAGGGCGTCCCTTCCGGAGTGGATATTCGGGTGATGCTCAACAAGGCGGAAACACCGGGTCGTCTCGCATCGGGCCGGGTGGTCGCCAAAGCCATGCTGACGGTTCCGGATATTCAATCGACGTCGATCACGAGCCTGCATATGGATGATCCTGTGCTGGAAGTCTACAGCAGGGTTGCCGGGATGATTCTTGCTGCAGGTGCGTCTACGCGGCTTGAGCAGCCGAAGCAGCTCATATCTTTTCGCGGCCGCCCGCTGGTCTGGCATGCTGCACAGGCAGCTCTCGAAGGAGGTCTATTCCCGGTCATTGTCGTCACAGGCTGCGAAGAAGAGCGCATTCGCCGGGTGTTGGACGATTTGCTGGTCGGCATCATTCCCAATCCGGCCTGGGACCAGGGTCAGAGCACATCCTTCAAGGCGGGTCTCGACGCGATCCGGCACAAGGCGGATGCGGTGGTTGCGCTGCTGTCCGATATGCCCTTTGTAGACGGAGAGCTTGTACAGGCGATTGTGCGCCGTTACCGGCGTACGCTGGCACCGCTGGTCGCACCGATGGCTGGCGGTAGGCGGGCCAATCCCGTCTTGTTTGACGCCGTCACGTTTGATGACCTGTCACAGATCGAAGGCGATCAGGGGGGGCGCGGGTTGTTCGACCAATATGAAGCTTCATGGGTCGATTGGGATGAGCGCATTCGCTTCGATGTCGATACGACGGAAGACGTGGAATGGCTTCGATCACAGGAATGATACCAGCGCTCATCCTCGGAGCGGGCCAGTCCACCCGCATGGGGCGCGCCAAGCTTACGCTTCCGTGGGACGAGACCACCGTGTTGGGGCACATCCTTGATACGTATGCAGAAGCCGGAGCGGGTCCCATCGTGGTGGTTACCGGCGGTCACCGTGAAGCGGTGATGGAGGCAGCCACTGGCCGTGACGTGTCGTTTGCGCACAACGCGGACTTTCATCGCGGCGAGATGCTTCGATCGATTCAAATCGGACTGCGTAATTTGCTGGAACAGCCATATCACGCATGCCTGGTTACGCCGGGCGATTTGCCGGCGATCAAGGTGCAGACGGTCAGAGAGGTCATTGCGGCTGGTAGCGGCTCCGGATCACTGATTGTGCCCAGTTTCAAGATGCGGCGAGGACACCCCGTCATGCTCGGGCGTGCGTACTGGGAAGAATTGATGGCCATGGACGAGGGTTTGTCCTTGCGGAACTTCCTGAACCAACATCAGGAACGCATCCAGTATGTCCTGGTTGAGGACGAAGGGATGTTCTTCGATCTGGATACACCGCAAGACTATGCAGCGCTAAAGCCATAAAGACTGATGACGATGATCTATACAGCCCTGTCGGCCCATTGGCGATATGGCTGGTTTATGTCATACTCAGCATCTCATCTTTGCTTGGAGTGAAATACAGGTTATGAACGGAAAGACCATATTAATCGTAGATGATGAAATACCCATCGCTGAAATGTTCCGCATGATTCTGGATGCGGCTGGATACACGACCATCATGACTCACAATGCCGGCGACGTCCCTGCAATCCTGTCCAGTTCAGCGGTGGACCTGATGATTCTGGATGTTATGATGCCGGGTACTTCCGGCTTTGACCTCATCCGCGAGGTACACAAGATGGATCGCCTTGCACGACTTCCGGTCATCTTCGTCTCGGCAAAAAGCGATCCGGATGACGTCGACGAGGGTATGGGAGCTGGTGCGTTGGCGTACTTGACCAAGCCGGTGTCACGCGCGGAACTCCTCGCTGCGGTTGAGCGAGTCTTCAAGGAAGAGGCGGCGCGTTGACCATGCGAAAAACAAGATGCTATAATCCGGCTATGATTGCGATGCACAACAAGAGGAACCAGGACGCTAATCCGAACCCCCAGCGGGGGGTGCAGGGACGTTTCCGGTAGGACTCCGGACCGATCATTCTTCTGCCGCCCGCGTGTCAGCGCCCGGGCGGCAGATTGGTTTTCAAGATGTGGAGGCACGATGTACAAGACTATTTCATGCGGTGAACTTCGCAGTGATGCGATTGGAAAGGAAGTATCCCTGGCGGGATGGGTGAACCGTCGCCGGGATCATGGCGGTTTGACGTTCATTGACCTGCGTGACCGGTCGGGTATTGTCCAGGTGGTGGCCAATCCCGAGGTAGAGCCCGAGGCTCATGCGATTGCCGACCAGGTTCGGAACGAGTGGGTGATCCGCGTGACGGGTGTCGTGCGCGAGCGGCCAGACGGCATGGAGAATCCAGACCTGCCCACCGGCAGCATCGAAGTCGAGGTGAAATCCATTCAGGTGCTTAATGAGGCGCAAACGCCACCGTTTCCCATCAATGAGGAAACAGCCGTGGATGAGCAGGTTCGCTTGAAATACCGCTACATGGACCTTCGGCGTCCCCGTATGCAGCACAACCTGGAACTGCGCCACCGTATGGTTAAGTACATTCGTGATTATCTCGACGAACGGGGCTTTTGGGAGATCGAAACCCCCATTTTGTTTAAGACGACGCCGGAGGGTGCGAGAGACTATCTCGTCCCGTCGCGGGTGCATCCGGGTGAGTTCTACGCACTCCCGCAATCCCCCCAGCAGCTCAAGCAGATGTTGATGGTGTCCGGTGTGGAGCGCTACTTCCAGATTGCGCGCTGCTTCCGGGATGAAGACCTCCGGGGTGACCGCCAACCGGAGTTCACCCAGCTCGACCTGGAGATGTCGTTTGTCGATCGCGAGGACATCATGGGTCTGGCTGAGGACTTGTTCACAACGATGATCGAAACCCTCCTGCCGGATCGTGCGATGCTGCAAAAGCCGTGGCCGCGTTTGACCTATGCGGAGGCCATGGATCGCTTTGGCTGTGACTCCCCAGACCTCCGTTTTGGATTGGAACTCGTGGATGTGTCCAGTCTGGTAGCCGAATGCGGTTTCAAAGTGTTTGAGAGCGTGTTGGCAAAGGATGGGACCGTTCGCGGTCTGAAGGCGCCAGGATGCGGGAGTTACAGCCGCAAACAGATTGATGAGCTTACTGCGCTGGTCGGGCAGTTTGGCGCGCGCGGCCTTGCCTACCTGGCACTTGGTGAGGATGGGGAGCATCGCTCTTCCTTCGCGAAGTTCCTCTCAAACGACACGCTCCAGGAGCTCATCTCGACAATGCAGGGAGAAGCGGGCGATTTGCTTCTGTTTGTTGCCGGCGATATGGCGGTGGTTTCGGAATCGCTGAGCCGTCTTCGGCTGCATCTCGGTGGCGAGCTGGGCTTGATCGATGAGGACATGCTGGCTTTCTGCTGGGTTGTTGACTTCCCCTTTGTGGCCTGGAATGCCGACGAGAAGCGCTGGGATCCCAGTCACCATCTGTTTACATCCCCGATGAGCGAGGACATCCCGCTGTTAGACAAGGCTCCAGGTGACGCGCGCGGCATGCAGTATGACATGGTCCTGAACGGACTTGAGATCGCGGGCGGAAGCATCCGGATTCATGAGCGCGAATTGCAGGAAAAAGTGTTCAAACTCATCGGCCTTGAACCGGCGGTATCCTCCCAGCGATTCGGTCACATGCTGGAAGCCTTTACCTATGGAACCCCGCCTCATGGTGGCATTGCATCGGGCATCGACCGAGTCTGCCGCATCCTCGCACGGGAGGATAATATTCGCGATGTTATCGCGTTTCCGAAGAACCAGGCTGCACGCGATGTGATGGCGGATGCGCCTTCTCCGGCTGACCCGATTCAGCTGGAAGAGCTTCACATCCAGCTTGATCTCAAGCCCGAAAAATGACGGGGATTTACACTCCGGAATGATCGTGGTATTAATTACGTCGACCCTGCTGTGTACGTGATGCGGCAAGAGGTTTTGAGCCAACACATGAAACATGGGATCGTGACTCTTGCGAGCGACGCGATAGGCCTGAGCCAAGGCGGAACTCACGGGGATGATCCCACCTGCGAGAGCAGGTTCAAAATCAAGCAGCACACGGCATAGCGGGGCTCTTTCTAACCCGATACCACAAGCGACGAACTGCACGTCCTTTGAGCGCAGGCAAGAGACACACTTGCTTGCGTCTTGTTTTAAAAGCGAGTAGACTCATCCAACCTTAAAGAAAAGCAGGTATTGCACATGGCAGGTGGAGATCGAGAAAAGGCTCTCGGAGCTGCAATTGGCGAGATCACCAAACGCTATGGTGAGGGCGCCGTAATGCGCCTCGGCGAGGCGACTCACTTGCTGGTTGACGTCATTCCCACCGGTGCGCTGGCGCTGGACGCGGCGCTGGGCGTGGGCGGGATCCCGCGCGGACGCGTGACGGAAATCTACGGGCCGGAAGCCTCGGGCAAGACCACCATTTGCCAGCACATCGTGGCGGAAGCGCAGAAGCTGGGCGGCGTGTGCGCCTACGTGGACATGGAGCATGCCCTCGACCCGGCCTACGCCCGCCGATGCGGCGTGAAGGTGGAGGACCTGTACATCTCCCAGCCGGACATGGGCGAGCAGGCGCTGGAAATCACCGAGACGCTGGTGCGCAGCGGGGCGGTGGACCTGGTCGTGATCGACTCGGTGGCGGCGCTGGTGCCGCGTGCGGAAATTGAAGGCGACATGGGTGATGCCACGATGGGGATGCAGGCGCGGCTGATGAGCCAGGCCTTGCGCAAGCTGAGCGGCGCCATCAAGCAGACCAACACGGCGGTGATCTTCACCAACCAGCTGCGGCAGAAGATTGGCGTCATCTTCGGCAACCCGGAGACGACGACGGGGGGCATGGCGTTGAAGTTCTATGCGTCGGTGCGGCTGGATGTGCGGCGGGTGGAGAGCATCAAGGTGGGGCAGGAGATTGTCGGCAACCGGGTGCGGGCGCGGGTGGTGAAGAACAAGGTTGCCCCGCCGTTCAAGGTGGCCGAATTTGATATCATGTACAATGAAGGTATATCCCGAGTCGGGGGAATCCTCGATCTCGGTGTAGAATTGGATATCATCGATAAGCGGGGATCGTTCTATTCCTATCGAGACGAACGCCTCGCACAGGGACGTGAAAACGTCAAAGAAGTCTTGAGAGATCAACCTGAACTTGCCGCGAAGATTGAAGAGGAGATTCGTGCTGCGGCAGGGATGGAATCAGAATACGAACAAGAATTGGACGAGGACAATCAGGATGTTGCGGATCTCGCTGCTTCCTAACCGCTAATCCGGCCAGGAACCACGAACCGCACCACGGCACATGCTTTTGACTTGATCTCAGCGATGGGATTTGACTCCGATAGAGCGGCGTTATCATCGGAAGGTGACAGCATACTAGGCACAGCAGGTTGAATTTGTCATCTTAACTCATAGTTGATCCGTATCGAATCGTACGATACGGAACGGTGTCAATATTCCAGGGTGCGATCAACGACATTTGGGCGTGCAGCCGTGGCTCGTTCAGCGAACCGCGGCTGTTGTGTGTTAAGTGGATTGAAGGAGAGCCGCGTGGGCGGCAGGATTACAGGGCTGAAGCTGCAGAAAAAGAACACAAGCCGGGTAAACGTATACCTGGATGATGCATTCAGCTTCGGCCTGGCGGCTGTGCTGGCAGCGGATTTAAAGGTTGGCCAGCAGCTCGATGATGACATGATCGCGGAGCTCAGACAGAAAGACGCTGAGGAAGAGGCCTATCAGCGAGCGCTCCGGTTTATTGCACGAAGGCCTCACGCGGAGCAAGAGCTGCGGTTAAAACTGCAGCGAAAGCAGCCTGACCAGCGAGTCCTTGATGCTGTGATCCTTCGGCTCAAGGAACATCAATGGCTGGACGATGCAGCTTTCGCTGCGGCATGGGTGGAAAATCGAAGAACCTTCCGTCCCCGCAGTGCTCGTGCTCTCCGAAGTGAGTTGCGTGGGAAAGGCGTTTCACGAGAGACCACCGAAGAATCACTCGAAGGATATGATGAAGCTGGTGCGGCCTATGATGCTGGTCAGAAAGCAGCCCGCCGGTGGAACGATGCCAGCCGGGATGAATTCTTCAAACGGGTTGGGGCGTATCTTGCCCGCCGCGGTTTCGCCTACGCAACAATTACACCGGTTGTGGAGCGCTTATGGTGCGAAACGATTGGTGATGACGAGGAAAGCGAGGAATGTCAGTGAATGCAACAGGTTGGATCGCAGCTATTGTGATTGCGTTCGCTGCGGGAGCGGCGATTGGTTACATTGTTCGCCATCTGCAGTATGAGCGCCTTTCAAAACAACAAAAAGAGAAAGCCGAACAAATTGTCCGGGAGGCTGAAACGCAGGCGCGGGAAATTGTCATTGAAGCTCGCGACAAAGCTATCGGGGTCCGGGATGAATTTGAAGCAGAGGTCAACCGGCGGCGTGGTGAAATATCCAAAGAGGAGGAACGTCTCCAGAAGCGCCGCGAGGATATTGATCGACGCTTTGATCAGATCGAGAGCCGCGAACAATCGCTGAGTAAGCGGCAAAGCTCCCTGGATCGAAAAGCAAATGAACTGGATCAGCGGCGTGAGGAAATCCTGGCTGAGCTTGAGCGCATCGCTGTGATGACTCAGGATGAAGCCAAGGAACAATTGCTTGCCGAGGTGGAACTGGAAGCCCGGGCGGACATGGTTCGCATCATCCGCCAGATTGAGGAGGAGGCGCAGGCCAAGGGTGAGGACCGGGCGCGTGAACTCATCGCGGATGCGATCCAGCGGGTCGCCTCCGAACACGTTTCCGAGGTGACCGTATCCGTTGTGCCGCTTCCATCAGACGATATGAAAGGGCGCATCATCGGGCGCAACGGGCGCAACATCAGGGCTTTTGAATCGGCAGCCGGAGTGGATGTGGTTGTGGACGATACACCGGAAGCGGTGACCATCTCCTGCTTCGACTCCGTCCGCCGTGAAATTGCCCGGCGCGCCATGGAGAAAATGGTCCTGGATGGCCGTATTCATCCTGCACAAATTGAGAAGGTCATCAATCAGACCCGGAAAGAGGTCGAGCGTCTCATTGTGGAAGAAGGCGAAAGGGCGGCTTTTGATGCCGGCGTTCCCAATCTGCATCCCGAAATCATCAAGAAGATGGGGCGGCTCAAATTCCGCACTTCCTACGGGCAGAACCAGCTTGCCCACGCGGTCGAATCTGCACAACTCGCAAGCGTTATCGCATCCGAGTTGGGGGCGGACGTGGAAACGGCCAAGGCAGGCGGCTTCCTGCACGATCTGGGGAAAGCCATGGACCATGAAGTTGAAGGCACCCACGCTGCCATCGGGGCGGATTTTGCCCGCCGGTACGGCGTGAACGAGAAGGTGGTCAATGCCATTGCTGCTCACCATCATGAGGCCGAGCAGGACTCTGTGGAGGCCATCATCGTTGAGGCAGCAGATGCCATCAGCGGCGCCCGGCCCGGAGCACGGCGCGAAAGTCTCGAGCAGTACATCAAGCGTGTAAAGGCACTGGAAGACCTTGCCAACTCGTTCAACGGGGTGCAGCAGAGCTACGCGCTTCAGGCCGGACGAGAGATTCGTGTCATCGTGCAGCCTGAGGATATTGACGATCTTGAGTCCACTCGGCTTGCCCGCTCGATCTCGAAGAAGATCGAGGAGGGTATGCAGTATCCCGGGCAGATTAAAGTCACCGTCATCCGTGAGACACGAGCCGTGGATTACGCGAAGTAGAAAATACAAGGATAACCTGCGCCCCCCGCGACAACGGGGGGCGTTTTTTTTCGATCATGGATTGCTTGACGTCAGAGAATGCTAACCCGGGGATTGCTGGAGGGCCGTCCGGATGGCGTCGAGGAGCTGACCGCGCGTTGTTGGTTTTGTAAGATATGCCGCTGCACCAAGCCCTTCACCTGTTTCACGATCCTCCGGCAGCTTTTTCGCCGTGAGGAAAATGACGGGTGGTACCTGTTCCTGTTCATGCTTAAGGATGCGCATGACATCAAAGCCAGAGAGATCCGGCATCATGATATCAAGAACAATGACGTCCAGTTGATGTTGTTTGGCTGCATCCAGCGCTTGCTGCCCGCTGCGTGCGCTGACGACTTCGAAATTCGCCGTTTGCAATGTCAATTCCATCAACCCCAATGTGTCGATGTCATCATCCACTACAAGAATGAGGGGTTTTCCCATACACGTGCTCTCCGTGCGCCGATCCTGACAGGGTCATTATCGCACAAGTCCATGCATTAGAGCAGGAGCTTGAGCGGGTTTTCAATGAGTTGCTTGAACGTCTGTAGCCATTGCGCTGCCTGGACGCCGTCCGCCACCCGGTGATCTGCGGAAAGCGTGACTTTCATGCGTTTCCCGGGAACAATTTCACCATCCTCGACGACGGGTACATCCCGGATGCCGCCGATGGCGAGAATCGCTGATTCGGGCGGATTAATGATGGCGATGAAATCATCAACGCCGAACATCCCCAGATTGGAGATGGTGAAGGTTGAGCCTTCCACATCCTCTGGGCGCACTCGACCGTCGCGGGCGCGAACGATCATCTCGCGCGTCTCGCGGGCAATCTGACGCAGGGATTTCATGTCCGTATTGCGGGTGACCACGGTGAGCAGGCCATCATCAACGGCGACAGCAATGCCAACATTGACCTCGCCGTGCACAAGGATGGTATCTTCCTGCAGCGAGCTGTTCAGGTTCGGGTGCTCCACCAGCGCTAAGGCTGTCGCTTTGACGATGAAATCGTTCACGGATAGCTTTTCTTCGTCGGGCAGGAGCGCGTTGATGGTGCTGCGCTGATGCATGAGGGCACTTGCGTCCATGTCCATGGTTACGTAGAAGTGCGGAAGCTGTTGCTTGGAGGCGGTCATCCGGCGCCCGATAGCACTGCGAAGCTTGCTGACCGGAATGCGCTGGTCCTCCCGCGGCGTGAATGCAATGGCGGCTGGGGCTGCAGCCGGTGCGGACAGCGCGGCCTCGATATCGCGTTTAACGATGCGGCCCAGTGGTCCGCTGCCCTTGATGGTACGGATATCGAGTTGATGGTCTTTCGCCATCCGGCGCGCGAGCGGTGAAATGCGAACACCAGCCGGGAATTGTGCTTCATCGTCGTCGGGCGCTTCCTGTACAGGTTCGGCAACTGCTTCGACGTCTGTGACAGCGGGATCCGTCGGTTCGACAGGAGATGCCGCTTCCTTCCCATTTGATGGAAGGAGTTTATCCAGGTCAACATCCTCACCTTCAGCTCCGAACACCGCGATGGGTTCGCCGATGGGGACGCTCGTGCCTTCGCCTACCAGGTGTTTGAGGAGGACGCCGTCAATTGTTGCTTCAACTTCAACGGTCGCCTTATCGGTCTCGATCTCGGCAATGACGTCACCTTTGCTGGCTGTGTCGCCTTCGGCAAGGATCCAGCGGTTGAGGGTTCCTTCGGCCATATCAAATCCGAGTTTGGGCATGGCGATGATTTCGGCCATTAGAGCACCTCTTTTACAGCTTGGACAACGTCGTCAACCTGGGGCAGCGCCATCTGTTCCAGTTCGCGGTTGTAGGGCAGGGGAACCTCCACCTGTGCGACACGCTTCACCGGGGCATCGAGGTAATCGAAGGCATCTTCCTGCAGCCGCGCGGCCACTTCCGAGCCAACACCATAGGAACGCCATCCTTCCTCCGCAATCACGGCGCGATTGGTCCTTTTTACCGAGGCGATGATCGGGTCCATATCCAGCGGCCGGAGCGAGCGCAAATCGACGATTTCCGCTTCAATCCCTTCTTTGGCCAGTTGCTCGGCAGCCTTCATGGATACCGGAACCATCTTGGAGTACGTCACGATGGTGACATCGCGTCCAGGGCGCTGCACTTTGGAAACGCCGATGGGTTCGAGGTACTCTTCATCCGGCACCTCGCCGCGCTGCTGATAGAGGGTGGCGTTTTCGATGAACATGACAGGATCCGTGCTGCGGATAGCACTCTTGAGGAGACCTTTAGCGTCAGCAGGTGTGCCGGGAGCGACGACTTTCAATCCCGGGAAATGGGCAAATATCGCATCCGGTGTCTGTGAGTGTGTCGAGCCCAGTTGACGCCCTCCGCCGCCGACGGCGCGGATGACAATGGGTACCGTGAACTGGCCGCCGAACATGTTATGCAGTTTGGCGCTGTGGTTCACAATCTGGTCCATCGCCACGAACGCGAAGTTGATCGTCATCAATTCTGCCACCGGTTTCAAACCAGCCATGGCGGCGCCATTTGCCGCACCAACAATGACCATCTCGGCGATGGGGGTGTCGCGGACTCGTTTGGGGCCGAAGTGGTCATAGAAGCCTTTCGTTACGGCATAGGTGCCGCCCCAGACACCGACCTCTTCGCCCATGATAAACACACGCTCGTCTCGTTCCATCTCTTCCCAGAGCGCCTGGGAGATCGCTTCACGCATGGTAATGACTGCCATGGCTTACTCCAATTCGTTGGTATAGAGGTCTTCGTACAGCGCTTCAGGAGCGGGGTCCGGGCTTGACTCGGCAAACTGAACGGCGTCCTGAATTTCCTGTGCGACTTTTTCATCCTCTTTGTCGAGGGCGGATTCTTTGAAATTGAAATCTTCAATAAGACGTTTCCGGAAAATGCCAATCGGATCGTCTTCTCGATATTCCTGGACCTCTTCTTTTTCACGGTAGCGTTCCGGGTCACCCATGGAATGTCCCATGAAGCGGTAAGTCATCGCTTCGAGGAACATGGGCCCTTCTTTGCGGACATAGTCCAGGGCATCCATCGTGGCTTCCTTCACGGCGAGGACGTCCATGCCATTCACGCAAGCGCTGGGCATGCCGTAGCCTTCGGCTTTGATCCGGATATCACTCACGGCAGAAGCCCTGTCGATGGCGGTGCCCATCCCATACTGGTTGTTTTCGCACAACCAGAGCACAGGGAGTTTCCAGACCATCGAGAGGTTCAGCGCTTCGTGAAAGTATCCGATGTTGGTTGCGCCGTCACCGAACATGCAGATGGTCGCCGCTTCGGTTTCACGGTATTGATCAGCAAGAGCGAGACCTGCCGCAAGCGGGAGGTGGGCGCCAACAATGGCGTGTCCACCCCAGAAGTTCAGGTCGACATCAGCCATGTGCATGGATCCGCCTTTGCCTTTGGAACAGCCGGTGGCTTTCCCCAGCAATTCCGCCATGACAACTTTGGCGTCCATCCCGGAAGAAATGGCGATGCCGTGGTCACGATACGCCGTGATCACACGGTCTTCTGGACGTCGGGCTGCCAGAACACCACTCCCCACCGCTTCCTGTCCGATATAGAGGTGCAAGAAACCGCCAATCTTTCCCTGCTGGTAGAGCTCGGCAGATTTTTCTTCCAACTGACGGACAAGAACCATTTCATGGTACAGCTTCAGCAATTCAGTCTTTTTCATGCTGACTCCTCGTTCTATGCGTGTGAAAGGGCTGCGGGAAGGCATTTCCGTATTCAGATTCGACCCGGAGGATCGTGACCCCCACAACCCCACTAGCGAAATTATACCAAATTTGTCATAAATTTGACGTTATTCAGGTCTCAGGCCGTATCCAGCGATGTGATATTCCGTCATTGCGGGGTCGATGCCGGCAGGGAGGGGGATGACGAGGTTGAAGGCAAGCTGTCCTTCCAGAGGGATGGATTTCCCAACAACCTCCCAGGCGCTCACGAGAAGGTCGCCGTTGGTGCTGTGCAGGGCAACGAGGACGGAGGGGTTCTCGAGGGCCGTTGTCCACTCGTTTGTGAGCGTACCACTCACGAACAGATTGCTGCCAATGGGCTCAAAGGTTTCAATGGATACAGCAAGCGGGCGGGGGTAATGCTCCCTGGCGCTGGATGCTATTGGATCAAAGTAGGGCGTGAATTGCAGTGAATCGGCAGTGGCCGGGGTGAGGTTTGCATCTTCCTGCAGGGGCAGCCAGTCGACAATGGTCAGAGGCCGGCTTTCTCCAGGCGGGATCGGAGCAGGTAGGGAAGCCTGCGCCAGGGCGAACGGATCTCCATCTTCGTACGCAATGAAGACGATATCCACCGTGCGCGGCAAATCACCCTCGTTAAACAGCATGCTGGTGAGCAAGGGACGACCTTGCGAGTCAAAGGACAGAACGGGTTCGACCAGGAACGTCAGAGGCGGCGATTCGGTCGGCTCAACCTCGCGCGGTCGAAGAAAGACCTCGACCAGGGCATCGGCTGGCAGGTCAGGCATGACGGCTGCGCAATAGGTTTCGACCTCCGGCATGAGCAAGTGCAGCCCGTAGCAGGTGCTTCCTGCGGCAAGGATCGTGCCATCATCATTGCGGGCGATAAAGAGGATGTCTTCCAGGTGGAGTTCTGCATCCGATTGATTGGTGAACTGAACCGTGGCGATGAACTCTCCCGTTTCCGTTTGCAGGACGGCAACAGGGCTGATGTCAATTGGCATAGGCGAGCTATTTTCTTGTTGTAAAGAAACATGTACGACATCAACCTCGACGGCTGTAATCGGGGTGGTGGAGGTCAGGGTTGTGCGAAATGCGGTTTCGTCCCCGGGGTGGAAGGGGACATGCTCCAGCAGCACAGGGCGTTGACCGAGCAAAGCGTCATCATCAGAGTATGCGCGGATGAGGAGTTCAATGCGGCCCAGCGTTTCCTGTCCCTGGTTGACGAGAAGCCCGAGGATTGCCCACTCTCCCTGCATTCCGGATGGGTAGATCGCTGTCGCCACCGTCATGACGTTTGCCTCGAGCCCTGGGGTTGGGCTGGCTTGCGGTGATGGAGAAGCCTCGAGTGTCGGGGTAACCGTCGACGTCGCAGGCGGGGTGCTGCAGGCTGCGAGCAGCAGGGTGATGAGGAGGGTCCGCAGTTTCATGCGCATATGAGATAGGATACCCGATCTTGATCCGATTGGGGACAGGGTGGTGCAGGAGTGCGCTGTGGTCCCGACGGCAAACTGCCGTCGGGACCCAACACCATGGGTTAGAGCTTTACCTCTGGGAGGGATTTCAGCGATTCTTTAATGAGCTCATCCGGGTATTCGTAGTTCCGGAGCTCGTCGCCAAGGTAGGCATCGTATGCGGCAAGATCAAGATGTCCGTGTCCGGACAGGTTGAAGGCGATCACTTTTTCAGTGCCCTCTTCTTTGCAGGCGAGGGCTTCGTTCACTGCGGCACAGATGGCGTGTGAGGATTCGGGGGCGGCGATAATGCCCTCTGATTGTGCGAAAAGGACGGCCGATTTGAACGTATCGAGTTGGTGAAGCGCGACCGCTTCGATGTCGCCGTGGTCATAGAGGGCGCAGAGATGCGGTGCCATGCCGTGATAGCGCAGGCCGCCTGCGTGGATTCCAGGTGGAACGAAGTTATGACCCAGAGTATGCATCTTTACAATGGGAGCCATCTTGGCGGTGTCGCCGTAGTCGAACGCGTAGAGGCCGCGTGTGAGTGTGGGGCAGGCTGTGGGTTCGACAGCGATGAGGCGCGTCGATTTACCGGCGGTGAAGTTGTTGTACAGGAAGGGGAATGCAAAGCCTGAAAAGTTGCTGCCGCCTCCGACGCAGCCAATGGCGATGTCAGGATATTCCCCAGCCATCTCGAACTGCTTCAAGGCTTCGAGACCGATGACGGTTTGATGCATCAGCACGGGGCCGAGAACACTGCCAAGCGAGTACTTGTACTCCCCCCCGGATTCGACGGCGACTTCAACGGCTTCGGAAATGGCCATGCCGAGAGAGCCGGTTGTGTTGGGATCTCTTTCCAGGGCTGCCCGCCCGGACTTGGTGGTCGTGGAGGGGCTGGGGGTTACGTCACCGCCGTAGGTCTGCATGACGCTGCGGCGGTACGGTTTTTGCTCGTAAGAGACCTTGACCATGTACACGATGCATTCCAGGTCAAACAGGCCGCAGGAGAACGACAGGGCGGTGCCCCACTGGCCTGCGCCGGTTTCCGTGGTAAAGCCTTTCAACCCTTCCAGCTTTCCGTAGTACGCCTGAGCGACGGCTGTGTTGAGTTTATGCGATCCGACCGGGGATGTCCCTTCGTACTTGTAGTAGATATGAGCTGGAGTGTCGAGCGCCTTTTCCAGGCGGCGTGCGCGGTAGAGCGGAGTCGGACGCCAGAGTTTGTAGATTTCCCGGATGGGTTCGGGGATGTCAATGTAGCGTTCCATGCTGACAGCCTGCTTGACGAACTCCTCGGGAAACAGCTTCATCAGGAATTCGGGAGAAACAGGTTCCTTCGTGACAGGGTGAAGGACAGGGCCGGGCGATACCGGCATGTCCGGGTTGATGTTGTACCACTGCCGCGGGAGATCCTTTTCATCCAGGAGATACTTATATTGTTGGTCCATGACAACCTCCAAAGGGCTTCGAGTATTCGACGCTTGCGGATGAGCGTATTAAACAAAAAACACTCATCCTCGAAGGGACGAGCGCATCGCTGCCCGTGGTGCCACCCTGCTTAGGCTGAAAAGAAAACCCCGCCGATGATGCGACGGGGGACCCTGGCCAGCCTCACTTTTTCGGGCACGATGACATGTCACGATGCCCTAGACCCTGGTAACGGTGGTCGCTCCGACACAGGCTACTCGGGAGGTTCCCTTTCGCCTTGCAGCTCCGAGGTCCATTCTGCGCTGTCGTTCGGGCAGGTTTTCACCGTTTCCTGCTCTCTGTGCCGCCGCTGCAGCGCTTACTCGTCCTCTTCACAGCTTTTGGTGGATGAAGTTTGGAGCAGTATAGGAGGAGATTTGCGGGTTGTCAAGTGGGAATGTCGCGACGGATGTGTATAATTCGCCTGGCGACCTATGCGGCGAGAAACCAGCAAGAGGAGCGGCAAATGATTATCACGGTGACACCCAACACGGCCATCGATCGAACGCTGTTTGTGCCCGAGTTCCGACTCGAGAAGACCATCCGTTCCTCGCGCGTTGTCCTGGGGATGGGCGGGAAAGGGACAGATGCGTCCTGGGTGCTGGGGGCGATTGGCGCACCAAATCGCGCGCTCGGTTTTGCGGCAGGTCTGGCTGGTGAACGTATGAGGACCATGCTGGAAGAGCGCGGCTCGGAGACTGATTTTGTCTGGGTGGACGGCGAGACGCGTGTCAATATCATTCTTGTGCATGAAGATGGGCAGGGCCAATCGACGTTCACGGTGGACACCTTGAAGGTCACGGAAGCAGACCAGGCTGCCTTGCGGGAACGTTTTGCGGGGTCCATGGTGGATGGGAAGAGTGTCATCCTGGGCGGCAGCCCTCCCAGGGGGGTCAGGCCTGATCTCTATGCGGACCTCGTCGCTGAAGCACGCCGTCATGGCGTTCCCGTCATTCTGGATGCGAGCGGAGAAACGCTGCGTGCAGCCATCAGTTATAGGCCGACCATCATCAAGCCCAATCGGGATGAACTGGCGCAGATCACCGGGAGAACGATTGGGTCCCTCCAGGACATTTATCAGGCCGCCCGGGCGGTTTATGATGAACACGGGGTGCAGATGGTGGTGACCCTCGGCGAGGAAGGCGCATTGGCTGTCCTCGCCGATCGCGCATACCGCATTCCCCCGCTTGATCTCGAGGTGGTCAGCTCAGCCGGCGCGGGGGATGCCGTGCTAGCCGGGATGGCGGTTTCGTTTGCGAACGGGGAGCCGCTGGAAGAGGGTCTCCGGCTTGGATTTGCAGCAGCAGGCGCAGTGATGCTTACGCCAGCGACCGCCGATTGCCGCAAGGAGGATGTCGACCGGCTGCTTGAAAAGATCGAGATCATCCCTTATTCGCCATGACCATAGCCTGAGTGTGCTGTATGAAGCGAGGCGTTCCGGGAGGAACGCCTTTTTTCTTCTCCAGCATGCTAGTAGATGGGTAGATCGGGGTCGATGTCCGCTGCCCAGGCGTTGATTCCGCCGGTCAGGTTCCTCACCCTCTTGAACCCCGCACCCAGGAGGAGTCCCATCGCACGCGCCGACCGAGTGCCTGCCTTGCAGATGACGACGATGTCATCGTCACGATCGCGGTCCTGCACTCGGGCGGCCAATTCCCCGAGAGGAATAACAGCGGCTCCCTCGATCCGCGAAATCTCCTGCTCATGGGGTTCTCGCACGTCGATCATGTGAGGCGGCGAATCGGAGGAGAGCGCTGTGGCAAGTTCGCGCGGGCTGATACAGTAGGCTGCAGGAAGCTCCTCTGTGGGGCCCAGCAGTCCCGGGACACCGCAGAAGTCATTGTAGTCCACCAGATCGTGAATGTCCGCTTTTTCGGAGCAGATGCGGCAGTGAGGGTTCTTGTGCAGTGTGATGGGATCGAATGACATGGCCATGGCGTCATATAAAAGGAGCCTTCCGATCAGCGTCTGACCGATCCCCAGCGCAAGCTTTATCGCTTCGGCAGCCTGGATCGTGCCGATGGTCCCGGGAAGAACACCAAAGACGCCCGATTCGTCGCAGGTTGGCACCAGTTCCGGCGGGGGTGGATCAGGAAAGATGCAGCGATAGCAGGGTCCTTCATCCGCATGAAAGACGCTTGCCTGCCCTTCAAACTGGTAGATTGAGCCGTAGACCATGGGTTTATGGCGCAGGACAGCAACATCGTTCAGCAGGTAGCGTGTGGGGAAATTATCTGTTGCGTCGATGAGGATGTCGAAGGTATCTGAAATTCGAAATGCATTTTGTGAGGTGAAGCGTTCGTCGAATGTGGAGATGGTGATCGATGGATTGATATCCTGAAGCCGCTTCCGGGCCGATTCAACTTTCCGCTTTCCAAGTGTGCCGCTGCCATGGATGATCTGCCGCTGGAGATTGGAAAGGTCTACGGTGTCGTAGTCAACCAATCCGATATGACCCACACCAGCTGCGGCGAGATACATGGCGATCGGTGAGCCCAGTCCCCCGGTTCCGACAACCAGCATGGAGGATTCCTTGATTTTCTGCTGTCCCGCCAATCCAACTTCCGGAATCAGCAGATGCCTGGAGTAGCGCAGGATTTCCTCGCGGGAAAGGGAGTGGGACAGGGTTTCAGTCATCAGCGGCCTCCGTCCCCTCATTGTACTCATTTCCCGCAAGTTGTAGATGCTCTCCGGCTGCCCGGGTTTTCTGTGTGGGTTATGCGATTCGCTCCGGGGTCACGTTCAAGGCCATGTTGCTCAATAGAGAGGGAAGCCTTTCAGTCTTTCTCGACCCAGAATGGCTGGTCGAGGTACTTCACGCCGGAATCGGGGAAGATCATCACGACAGAGCCATTCTCGAGGGACGAGGCGGTCTCGAAGGCTGCATGCGCGGCAGCGGCAGCAGAGACACCGACCAGAAGGCCTTCCTCGCGTGCGAGACGGCGCGCCATCGCGTGGGCTTTTGGCGCCTGAATGTACACAAACTCATCGACGAGGTTGTCATCGTAGATATCCGGCACCCGGCTCGTAGGGAGGTGCTTCACACCTTCAATTCCGTTCATGGGTTCCGATGGCTGAACCCCGATGAGTCGAATGGATGGGTCGTATGCTTTCAGGTAACGCCCGGTTCCCGTCATGGTGCCCGTTGTGCCCATGCCTGCCACGAAATGCGTGATGCGACCGCCCGTCTGGGCGGTGATTTCCGGACCCGTTGTGAGGTAGTGGGCTTCCCAGTTTGCCGGGTTGGCGTACTGATTGGCATAGTAATAGAGATCCGACCGGGTTTCGGCGAGTTTCTCTGCCATGTGCTGTGCGCCGTCCGATCCCTCCTGGGGATCGCTGAGGGTCAACTGTACGCCATGGGCGCGCAGGATGGCGATGCGAGCGGGGGAGACACTGGCAGGAAGGATGAGATGGACGGGAATGCCGAGGGCGGTTGCGTAAGTTGCGTACGCGATGCCCATGTTGCCTGAGCTCGAATCGAGCAAAGTCTTTCCTTCAAGCCAGCCTTTTTCGAGCGCCGTGCGAATGATGTTTGATGCAGGTCTGTCTTTGATCGAGCCTGCAGGATTGAACCATTCGGCCTTGGCGAAGAGCTGGACGGTGGGTGGAAGCGATGCGGAAAGCCGCTTCAAGGGGAGCAGCGGCGTGTTGCCGACATGGTCCATAAGAGATGGTGATTGCTGTTCTGGAAGTACTTGTATTGGAACCGATACTTTGTTCATGGTTGCACCTGTCCGGGAAAGAAAACATCTCAACGCAGCGGCGTTGTTGACGCAATTGAGCCTCGCGTGAGCTGCGAGGGGCGCCACCGCCTGCCTTTGAGATGTCAGGGCAGATACTTGAACTGGATGTCAGATCGGTCCAAGGCTCGGTGACGTTACCCTCGCCTCGAACAGGTGCAGCGTATCATCGAACCACTCCTGCAATCCTTGTCGTTATTAAGACTAATTTTATACGAAATATAGTATAAGTCAAGCGTGAGGGGTGTTGCGGCAAGGAGCTTAAGCTATAATGGCCGCATTGGAAAGGGTGAATGCGATGGATGTAGACTCGGTCAACGAGCAGAGCCAGGTCACCAACGCGCGTCAGGTTCTCAACTACCTGCTTGTCATTCTGATTGCGTCCGGGCTCCTCGCAACGGTGTTCACTGCATGGACGCCTGCCAGCCTCAGCCCGAGCGAACTTGCGGGCCAGATGGCGGCGTCGATGGATGATGGATCCGAGATAGGGATTGCCGGTCTGACGGGCGACGATGGTGTCATCCGCATCGGCGTCATCGCCGGCCATTCAGGTCTGTATCCTGAGACCGGGCTTCCGGATCCGGGCGCTGTCTGTGAGGATGGACTTACCGAGGCGGAAGTCAACCTGCAGATTGCGGAACTGGTTGTCTCCTACCTGGAAGAGGAAGGTTTTCAGGTTGATTTGCTGGAGGAATTTGACAGTCGGCTTGAAGACTACCGCGCCGTGGCAGTTGTGTCCATTCATGCTGATTCCTGCCTGCCCATCAATGAGTACGCCACCGGCTACAAGGTGGCAGCCGCGGTTGACACGGAAATTACGGACCGCACCCAGCGGCTGGTCACCTGCATGATTGATCGCTATGGTCGGACGACCGACATGACGTACCACAACAGCCTCACACGTGACATGACCGAATACCATACCTTTGGTGAGATTGATCCCCTTACTCCTGCCATCATCATCGAGACCGGTTTTCTCTACCTTGATCGTGAGTTTCTTACCACAGAGCCAGAGGTTGCGGCACGCGCGATTGCCGATGGCATTCTGTGCTATGTGAACAACGAGCCGGCCTCCCGTTTTTGGTACGAGGAAGAGTGAACACAGGTTCCGGAGTGCCTCGCGAGATCAATGCCCTCCTGCACGCTGCGCGACAGGCGATGGCGTCTGGAAGGCGCGGCGAAGCGCGCCGTATTCTGCGAGAGCTGCTGCGCCGCCAACCGGATCACGTCGAGAGCTGGCTCATGCTCGCATCACTCTCCGAGCCGCGCGCGGCGCTTGCATACGCCCGCGAAGCGCTGGAGCTCGATCCGGACAACCGGGCTGCCCGCATTCTCGTCCGTGAACAGATGCGGCGCATTCCCAGACGTGAACGTGTTGATGCTGCTCGCGAAGCTCGCCTTCCGGATGAGCTGACACCGTGGATGCTGCCACTGGACGTGATGTCCCGTCGGCGCTTGTTCTCCCCATCGATTGTGCTCGCAACAGCCTTCCTGGTTGCTGTTGCGGGCTTGTGGTGGGGGAGCCAGAGGGCGAACGCAGAAGCCGTCTCTGCCTCGCATGGTGAAGTTCCGAAAGCGACGTTCACCTCCACGCCGACTCAGACTCCGACGCCAACCGCAACGCCCACCATCACGCCGACACCGACGGTGACGCCGCTTCCCTCGCCAACGCCGACAGCGACTCTGCGCCCTGTAAGTTCAAGCGTGTATTCGACCGATCCGTCGGAATTGGCGGGTGAGGGACGCTGGATCGATGTGGATCTCAGCGAGCAACGCGTCACAGCCTATGAAGGTGCGACAGCCGTCCGCACTTTCATCGTGTCAACCGGGGTTGCCCGGTACCCCACGCTGACAGGACAGTACCGGGTCTATCTGAAGTTGTTTTCCACGCCGATGTCCGGACCCGGCTATTATCTCCCAGGCGTTCCCTACACCATGTACTATGACCGGGGCTACGCGCTTCACGGCACATACTGGCATAGCAATTTCGGAACGCCAATGAGCCATGGCTGCATCAACCTGTACACCCCTGATGCCGAGTGGCTATTCAACTTTGCTTCCATCGGCACGCTTGTCAACATCCATCCTTGAGTTCTTCCAGACCCCAGGGGAGCACAGTTCTCCAGGCTGATTTTGGTATCATTACCTTATCCATGAAGGGAGGGGTTGCATGCCAACACTGACGATCGAAGGAAAAGGCTCGTTTGAGGTGGAGCAGGGGACGAGGTTGGTGAACGCGATTGAAGATGCCGGCGTGAATATTCTCCACCGTTGTGGGGGATTTGCCAGGTGCACAACCTGCCGCGTTGTGTTTCTCGGGGGGGAGCCGGGGGGGATGACGGCTGCTGAAAAGGCTAAACTGAAGGGACTTGAGGATAAGGGAATTCGCCTTTCCTGCCAGATTCTTGTTCAGGACGATATGACCGTGCGTGTGTTGAACACGCTGGAGAGTACAGGGCTGGATTCGCCAGGAAACCGCCCCGAGGACGACATCACCCCGGAACCCGAGTGGGTGCAGGAGTAGCCGGATGGCGAGCAAGGCGCTTTTTGCAGGCCTGGTTGTGGATGAGGCCGGCGAGTTTGTCGAGACGGTCCTCGTCGGTGGTGACACCTTCTACATCGTCGATGATGACGGCTTTATCCGCCATGTGGAAAGTGAAGCAGTCGACCGGGAAGTCCTGCAGCGTTTGTTCGGAATGATGGAGGGGCACGAAGACCTGCTTGCTGAACAGGCCGCCCGGATGATCGGTCAGGAAGACATCTTCACCAGAGCAGCGATCGAACACTCGCTTGAAAGCCTCGACGAGCAGATTGACCAGATTCTGATTCTGGGTTTGCCGGAAGACACGATGAACTGGCTGGGCATGATGGGATTCCGTGTGCGGATTGACCTTCACGGGGAAGTCCTGGATATCACCCAGCCCGGCATGCCTGACCCGGATGATGAGGACTGAACGTTTCCAATCTTCCTCTAACCTTTGCAGCGTATCATGAAAGTATCGCACGACGCGAGGTGGTTTTGTGACCCTTTCTGAATTTATTCTGGATGTGGATGAAAGTTCTTTCGGCGATGCAGTTTTGCTTCGCTCTCATGACCTGCCTGTCATCGTCGATTTCTGGGCGCCGTGGTGTGGTCCATGTAAAATGTTGAGCCCATTGCTGGAGCGCATAGCCATTGAAGCGGGAGGCGCCTTCCTCCTGGCAAAAGTGGATGTCGATGAGAATCCCAATCTGGCCATTCGATATGGCGTGCAGGGCATCCCTGCGGTCAAGGTGTTCCGGGAGGGTGACGTCGTCTCCGGTTTCACCGGGGCACAAGCCGAACCGGCTGTGCGACAATTTCTGCAGCGCGTCCTGCCCTCCGAATCCGATGAGGTACTGATGGAAGCGCAGAGCCTTCTGGTCACCCGGCACTGGCCAGAAGCAGAAGGCGCCTTTCAGGACTTACTGTTCGAGGATGAGGAGAATGCGTCTGCGGCATTGGGATTGGTCAAGGCGCTCTTGATGCAGGGAAAAGGGGACGAAGCGTTGGACATCCTCACACATTTTCCACCTGGTTCAGAATGGGCAGAGGCTGAACGCTTAAAGCCGCTGGCTACAGTTCTTGTCGAGGCGGGGGAAGACTCATCGCTGCCTGAGGGCGACCCGCTGGCGGCAGAACTTACCCAGGCTGCAAGGTTGGTTAAACTTGGCAATATTCCCGCTGCGATGGACGGTCTGCTGGAAATTCTGCGTGAGGACAAGCGCTATCGCGACGGATATCCCAAAGACATCCTGCTCGCGATTTTTACACTGCTCGGGGAGGAGGATGCCAACACCCGGACCTACCGGGACGAACTGGCTTCCATTCTGTTTTGAGATGAGACCCCGAAGAGAAAGCGCCGTGATGTCATCACGGCGCTTTTGATTTCTGTGAGACGTTGGGGGGCTATTTCCCGTCTGCGGCGCCGAGGACGAGAGTTCCCCACGTGGTCGGATCGGCTGTGCGGCGGGTGCTCACGTTGGATACCATGCTTTCCCAGGTCGAGACTCCCGGCTGATCGTTGTCGGAGAGGGACAGAGCGAAGCCGTAGTGCGTTCCCTCGACCGGTGTGACGCCCAGGACTGCCCAGGGAATACGGGCTTCGAGATCGTAACCGTCGGCCGTCTGGACCGCATCCACCGTAACCGAGGTCAGGTACGATTCCAGGCTGCGGGGATACCAGCGGTAGGCTTCGGGAGAAAGGCTGCCGAAGTTGCCCGGGGAAAATCCGAGCTGGTAGTCGTCCGAGGAAACGAGTGTCGTTGCGAAATCCCCGTCGAGGTCGAGGTCCAATTGCAGCTCGACATCATCGCCGCGGTACATGTACCGGCCGTAGGACACCTGCACAAATTGATCATCCGTTCGGCTAACCCCGATATAGAGGTACTGGGCATCCCAGCCGATGTAGAAGGTGGCGGAGACGTCGGAGACACCTGTCCAGTTGTCCCCTGCATAGGGCACGGTCTGGTCTGCCTGGTAGGCTGTCGTGGTCCACTCGCTCAAGTCGCCGTCGATGATGGGGGGTGCGGTGAGGTAAGCGGCTGTGACCGGGCTTCCGTTGGGGCGAACGGTCCCATCCACCGTTCCCGGCGTGCTGGTCGCGACGGGTGTCTCGACGTCGACGGTTGCAAGCAGTGGAGTACCTGTGCTGGTGGCGTCGAGCGGGGGCAGCGTCGGTGCGAGCGGGGTATCGGTCGGCGTGGCGGCGAAGATGGCTGTGTGGGTGAGGTTGGGTGTCGGGAAGGTGAACGGCGTCGGGGCTGCTGCGCCGGGCAGGGAGCATGCGCCCAGTGCGCTGGCAGTAAGCAAAACGAACAGGATACGGGCACGGCTTGCCATAATTGCCTCCAGACGTCGCGTCAGTTCGTTTGATTGTACCTTGAAGTAAGAGTTGAAAACAATGAGCGGTTGCAGGACTTTCGTCTCAATCGGGTAGCTGAACAGGACGGTCTTGACAGCCGTTAAAAATGTCCCATAATTAGGATATATAGTTATCTAGATAACTTGCTGGCCCCCATGCAATCATCTTGAGGGAAGAGGTTTGATGGGAACCTTGCGCTCCTTGTCCATTGATCGAGACAGTCCTGTTCCGATTTATCATCAACTCAGCCGTGAGTTGAAGGACTTGATTCAGTCAGGTGAGCTGGCACCAAACGAGCGGCTCCCATCCCAGAATGATTTTTCGAAATGGTTTGACATCAGCCCCATGACCGTTCGCCAGGCGATGACGGAAATGGCAAACGAGGGCTTCATTTACCGGATTCGTGGCCGAGGGACCTTCGTTGCGCCGCGTTATCTTGAACACACGTTGGAGCGACTGGTGTCATTCTCCGAAGACATGCGCGAGAGACAGCTCACACCTGGATCTCGTATTCTCCTTTTTGAACGCGTTGAAGCGCCGCCTGACATTGCACGCGGATTGATGCTCGAGGACGGGGCATCCGTGCTCCGTGTGATGCGGCTCAGGCTGGCGAATGAAGAAGCCGTGGGATTGCATGATGCGTATCTCAACGGGGTCGAGATCACACGTCGTGAATTGGATGAGAAACAATCACTCTACGCATTGCTCAGCGAGAAGGGAGTGACCCTCACGGAAGGAGATGACATTATTGAAGCGATCGAAGCGGATGAACCAATGAGTGAGCTGTTGAATGTCAAGCCTGGCTCAGCTTTGCTGCAGTTGACCAGATGCTCAAGAGATTCCAATGGGCGAACGGTTGAATACATCAAAGCGGTATACCGGTCAGATTTCTACCGCTACGCAATACGCTTGAAGCGGTGAAATCCAGCCGGACAGATCCGTATGAGGAAAACTGAGGAAGGAGAAGCTCATGTCGAAAAGGAAGTTGTTGGTCGGAATTCTGCTGCTGTCCATGCTCTTGACAGCATGCGGCGGAGCAGCGGATACCGGCGAAACGGAGCCCGTGGAGGAAGAAACCTTCCGGGTTGCGATGATTACCGCGCAGGGCGGCCTGGGGGATCGTTCCTACAATGACTCAGGCTACGCGGGGTTGATGCGGGCAGAAGAGGAACTTGGCATCGAGGTGCAGGTAATTGAATCCCCTGATCCTGTTGCTGAGGGTGAACAGCTGCTGCGTACCGCAGCCGAAAATGGCTTTGACCTGGTCATTACGCTGGAGTACAGCCATTTCGACCCGCTGGCCCGCGTAGCACCGGATTATCCTGATACAGCCTTTGCGATTGTCAACATCGTCGTGGAAGGGGAGAATGTGATTTCCGTGCTCTTCGACGATCACGAAGGGTCGTTCCTGGCGGGTGCACTGGCAGCTCTGGTCACCACGATGGAAGGCAATGATCAGGTGAATCCGGAAGCTGTCATCGGAGCCATCGGCGGAACGCAGTCCCCCGGCATTGACAAGTTCATTGTCGGATACACCGAAGGTGCGCAATACATCAACCCGGACATCGAAGTCCTCAGCGCGTATGCGAATGGCTTTGGCGATCCTGCCAATGGCCAGGAGCTGGCGCTGGCGATGTACGATCAGGGTGCCGACATCATCTTCCAGATCGCTGGTGGTACCGGTGAAGGTATCTTCCAGGCGGCTGAAGATGAAAACCGCTATGCCATCGGTGTCGACTCCGATCAGGACTACATCAAACCCGGGTTCATTCTAACGAGCATGCTGAAGCGCGTGGACACCGCCGTTTTCGACCTTTGCTCGCGGCTTGTCGACGGAACGCTTGAAACCGGTGTGGTTGTGGAATATGGCCTCGCTGAAGAAGGCGTCGCTCTAAGCCCAATGGAATTCACCAGTGATGTCATTCCAGAAGAATTCATGGAGCAAATTGCTGAGATTCAGCAGATGATCATCGATGGTGAGATTGTCGTTACCGATATCACCAAGGAATAGGCAACGCTGATAGCCCGGGCAGATCAGACCAGGCCTGATCTGCCCGGTGCCCATTGGCTGAACAACGCCGGTTCATCCAGCCCGAGATCATTGACAGATCGGAAGGGATTGTGAAGTTGTGACCGCAGGAGTGAGGAATCTTGACCTACGTTGACATGCAAGAGATTTCCAAGGCCTTCCCGGGTGTTCTCGCCAATGACGCGATCCACTTCTCGGTGGAAAAGGGGACCATTCATGCGCTGTTGGGAGAGAATGGCGCCGGGAAAAGCACCCTGATGCGCATCCTCTACGGCATCTACCGTCCTGATGAGGGGCGGATTTTTCTGGACGGCAAAGAGGTTGAGATCGTTGATCCACAAACCGCGATTAATCTGGGGATTGGCATGGTCCACCAGGAGTTCCAGCTGGTTCCCTCACTCACAGTTGCTGAGAACATCGCGCTGGGGCATGAGCCCTCCAGGTATATCTGGATCGACCGCAAGAAAATGAAGGTGCGAATCCAGGAGCTCGTGGACCGATTTGGTTTTTCTATCAATCTGGATCAGCCTGTTGTGGAGCTCTCGGTCGGCGCGCAGCAATACGTCGAAATCATAAAACTCCTCTACCGTCAGGCGCGCATTCTTATCCTGGATGAGCCCACCGCTGTTCTTACTCCCCAGGAAATCGAGCGCCTGTTTTCTATTCTTCAACAATTACGTGATGAAGGCCGGACGATCATTTTCATCACGCACAAATTGCGCGAGGTCAAGCAAATCTGTTCACGGGCGACCATCCTGCGGAAAGGGAAGGTCGCTGGAACGGTCGAGGTTGCAGAGACAACCGAGCGTGAGCTGGCCTCTTTAATGGTTGGTCGCCAGATTCTTGACATCGAGTATGAACGAAGTAGAAACATCGGTGACGTGAAGCTCCGCCTTGAGCATGTCCGCGCCAATGATGATCGCGGTGTGCCTGCCTTAAAGGGGATCGATTTTGAGGTACGTGGCGGTGAGATCGTGGGGCTAGCTGGGGTGCAGGGCAACGGGCAATCCGAGTTGGTCGATGTTATTGGTGGAATGCGGGATGCTGAAGGGGAGATCTATCTCGGATCGAAGGACATCAGCCAACTGGCTTTGCGCGGCCGGCGGAACGACGGACTGGCGATCATTCCCGAGAAGAGGAAGGAGCAGGGGCTCAATCTTGCCACGGATATCTCGGAGAATGTGATTGCGACGCGCTACTTCAAACCGCCATTTTCTGCCAACCTTGCCGTGAGACCCGAGCAAGCAGAGCGTTTCGCTGCCTCACTCATGGATCGCTATGCGATTAAGGCTGAAGGCGCGCGATCACTTGTCTCGACCTTGTCCGGCGGGAATCAGCAGAAGGTGATAACCGCGCGGGAACTTGCAGACGAGCCGGATGTCCTCATCGCGGCGCATCCCACTCGAGGACTTGATGTCGCAGCTGCCCGGTTCGTGCGAGAGGAATTGATCAAGCGCAGGGACGAAGGCGGCGCGGTGCTTCTTGTTTCTGCCGACCTGGATGAACTCTTTGCACTCTCAGACCGGCTTCTCGTCATGTACGACGGGGAAATTGTCGGGCAATCCAGACCCGAGGATACCACCTATGAAGAAGTGGGATTACTAATGGCAGGTCACACACATGACTGATGGCTTGAAGAAACCTGACGAAATGGAAGCGGAGGTTCAGCGGAAGAGCTTGATATTGTCCGATCCACTGAAAGCCACGCTGGTCAATTTTGGGAAAGTGCTTCTCACACTGCTGGTTGCTTTATTGATGGGAGCACTTGTCATGGAATTATCGGGGAAGGATTCCCTGGGAGCATATCAAGCTCTGTTCCGATCCTCCCTGGGAAGCCGGACGGCGCTTGCCAACACCTTGCTGGCTTCAACGCCACTGATCTTCACCTCGCTCGCAGCTGCCATTGGTTTCCGGGCCGGGGTGTTCAACGTGGGATCGGAGGGATCGCTGTATCTTGGCGGTTTTGCTGCCGCATGGGTCGGATTTACGTTCACTGAGCTTCCTGCCCTTCTGGTTATCCCGCTGGCCTTTCTTGTGGCAGGTCTTGTCGGAGGGATCTGGTGCTATGTGCCCGGCGTGCTCCGCGCCCGTCTTGCCGTCGATGAACTCGTGACGACCATCCTGCTGAATTACGTGGCCATCCTCTTCACAGAGTATCTCGTGAACGGGCCCTTTCTCTTACCCGGCGTTGCGAATGCGATGACGGAGGAAATCTCGCTTGCTGCCCGTTTACCGCGCCTGGCTCCTCCGTCCCAGCTGAATGCAAGCTTCATCATCGCGATCCTTGCCGGGCTGATCATGGTCTTTATCATGACGCGCACCCGTCTCGGGTATGAACTGCGTGCAACAGGGGATAATCCGGTCTTCACACGCTGGGCTGGCATCAGCGTCCCGGCTGTCATAGAGAAGGTGATGTTTATTGGCGGCTTACTGGGCGGGTTGGCTGGCGCTGGACAGGTGCTGGGGGTCCATTATCGCTTTGTTGCAGGATTTTCATCCGGGCTGGCGTTTTCCGGTATGACGATCGCGTTGCTGGTGCGGAACTCTCCCTTTGGGGCCATTTTGGCCTCCTTGCTTTTCGGCGTGCTGCGTTCGGGGAGTGCAACCATGGAAATCTTTTCCGATGTGCCGCGCGACCTGATCACGGTACTTGAAGCTACAATCATTTTCTTTGCAGCCATGGAAATCAGCATCAAATTCTTCCGACGGAGGCGACATGAGCGTTGAAACCGTGAGTAGTGTTTTGTTTGCGTCGCTTCGGGTGACCACACCACTGCTGCTCGCTGCCCTGGCGGGGTTGATCAGTCAGCGTGTTAATTTGCTCAATATCGCGCTTGATGGATTGATGTTGTTTGGTGCATTTGCAGCGGTGGTCTTCGGAGCATTGTTCGGAAACACATGGCTGGGATTGCTCTTGGCAATGCTGCTTTCGACGCTCATCACGCTGCTGTTTGCCGTGGTGGTCATTGAGTTTAAGGCGAATTTGATTGTTGCTGGCCTGGCTGTCAACATTCTCGCAACGGGGCTGACTTCGTACCTCCTGGTGGTGTTGTTTGATGCGCGCGGAGCCTATTCACCGGAGGGTCTGGAGAGCCTGCCGAGAATAGCACTGCCTGGGATCGATTCGATTCCGGTTGTTGGAGAAATTCTGTCTGGCCATGGTGTGCTGGTGTACGTGTCATGGCTGATGGTGCTGGTGGTCGCGTTCATGTTGTATCGGACACCGCTCGGAATCCATATGCGCTCGGTTGGAGAGCATCTTGAAGCTTCGGAGACGGCTGGGATTCCAGTGAAACGCGTTCAATACATTGCCCTTCTCCTTGGTGGAGCCCTGGCAGGTTTGGCAGGAGCACAATTATCTGTCGGAAACCTCACGCTCTTCACGGACAACATGATTAATGGACGCGGCTTTATTGCATTAGCAGCCGTGTTCTTTGGCGCCGCGCGTCCAGGTTTGACAGCCATTGGGTGTTTTATTTTCGGGATGTTTGAAATCCTTCAATTCAGGTTGCAAACCGCCACGAGCATACCGGCTCAACTTCCACAGATGCTTCCGTATCTTATCGTCGTTGTTGTTCTCACCGGCATCAACTTGCAGAAGAGAAGACGGAAGGTGGTGAAAGCGGAATGAGCCGCGTCGAGTTGCTGACGCTGGGGTATCCAGGGTTTGATGTCATCATGCGGACTAATCGCGCGCCATGCGTTGGTGAAACCGCCATTATCCTCGAACCCCCGGGGATCAATGACCCCACACCGGGAGGCTGTGCGCCGAACATTGCTGTGGCTGCCAGGCGACTGGGTGTGGGTGCAGCACCGGTGATCGTCGTCGGCGACGATGAGCAGGGGCTGGCCATGCAGTCGTACCTGGACGAAGAAGGCGTGGATACTTCCTGCGTCCATGTTGTCCCGGGCAAGAAAACGCCGCATACGTTCTTGTTTGTCGATCCCGATGGCGGGCATCAAACCTATTATTTCCCGGGCGCTGCGGATGAGCCAATTGACCTGGTTCTCCCGGACGCAATATTCCGTGACCTGGAGTATGGCATCGTCACCGTTGGCAACGCTGACCATACTCGCCAATTCGTCGATCAGATGGTTAACCATGATGTCCCCGTTGTCTGGTCGCTACGGAACGATCCACATGCCTTTCCGCAGTCGCTAGTTGAGCAATTGATTTCTGCAGCTCAACTTCTCTTTATGAATCAATTTGAAGCCGAGCAGTTGCTGACCATGCTTCAACTCACGGGTTTGGACGGATTGTTCGACCGCGGTATCCGAACGGTTGTGCTTACCCTGGGGGTGGAGGGAAGCCGCATTCTGGAGCCCGAACGCAGCCTGGACGTCCCGGCAGTCCCGCCGGCTGCTCTGGTGGATCCCACCGGTGCGGGAGATGGATTTGTTGGCGGGATGATGGCCGGATTGTGTCTCGGAGCCGATATCGAGGACGCGGCACGCCTCGGAGCCGTCTCAGCCTCTTTTGTACTGGAGGAATGGGGCTGCCAGACGAATCTGCCCGGCCAGGGCGAAGCGTCAGAACGGTATGCGGCAGCATTCGGTCAGGCCGACTTTCTGGAGAAGGGGGCGTGATGCGCAGAGCGCTATTGTTGATCGACGTCATCCATGATTTTTTCCACCCGGATGGACGAAATTACCATCCGGAATATGATCCCATTCTTGTCTCGATCCAGAAGATGTTGTCGCAAGCCCGTGAGGCCGGGTGGCTGGTTTTTCACATCCGGGAAGATCATCCCCCGCATCATCATCAGGATTTTGAATTCCAGAAACTTCCCGAACATTGTTTCACAGGATCTGCAGATGTGGACTGGGCGGATGGGATTGATGTCCTCGAAGGCGAATATGTCGTCAGGAAACGCAGGTTCAGCGGTTTCTTCGAAACGGACCTGAATTTACTCTTGCGCGAGGCCGGGATCGAACAGGTTATTGTCATCGGCGTCAAGACTCATGTCTGTGTGCGGGCGACCGTTCAGGATGCCTTCGGCTGGGGCTATCGCCCTGTTGTTGTGAGAGAAGCGGTCGGCTCCAATCACAAGCACCTCCATGAGGCGAGTCTTGAGGATATCGAGCGGTACATGGGTGAGGTCCTCGGCATGGACGACGTGGTGGGATGGATGACCGGAGAAATGGAGGATCATGCGTGACTGAGAATCGCACGTGGTATCTAAAAGTACAGCCTTCGGAATGTGCAGAGCATGTCATTCTTGTAGGGGATCCGGCGAGGCAGGAGATGTTTGCTTCGCAGATGAAGGATGCCCGCGAGATTGCTCAGGAGCGCGAGTTCCGGACGATTTCTGGCTCATACAAAGGGACTGAGGTGACCATCGTCGCTGTCGGGATTGGCGCGCCGTCGGCTGTCCTTGTCCTCGAAGAGTTATGGGAACTGGGTGTCAAAGTCGTGCTGCGAGCGGGAACCGGGATGAGTCTGGGTATTCCCCTGGGCGATTTCATCCTTGTGCAAGCGGCAACGCGACATGAAGGCACATCTACATCCTATCTCCCGATGGAGTTCCCTGCCGTGCCTGACGTGGACTTGTTTCTCCACTTCTATGAGACACTCAAAGCGGACAACGCGTCTGTGTCCAGTGGTGTGATCCTCACATCCGATGGCTTTTACACACATATGTTCCGTCATGCTGTGCCAGGGCGCAAACCGGAGCGGCCGGAAACCACTTTGATTCAGGAGTACGACCGCTATGGGATTGTCAGCGCCGACATGGAAACCTCCGCGTTGTATATTGCCGGGCAGGTTCTCGGGCTGCAGTGTCTCACCCTTCTCGTTGCCACGGTTGACGGATACGAACAGCGTATGCTTGAAT
>Ga0272443_10000928_pt1 | contig 47925 bp, 30 predicted proteins | sample SSMAcet12_FD_193581 | JGI IMG/M metagenome (GOLD analysis project Ga0272443, IMG submission 193581) | Marine sediment archaeal communities from Little Sippewissett salt marsh, Falmouth, MA, United States - SSM-Acet-12 | ecosystem: Environmental > Aquatic > Marine > Wetlands > Sediment ...
CCCTCGAGGTTCTGCCTGAATTCGGGACCAGTCAGGTAACCGTAAAGCATTTCCATCTTACCGCCGACCCCCTCCACGGACCTCCTGAGCCGTGTCATCTCGAAGAGCTGGTTCCTTAGGATGTGGGCCACTGGCAGGGTAAGGGGATGCTCTATGATCAGAACGTTCCGTCTGAGCAGGAAATCACTGGAATCCCTTGGCATCGCCTGTGTACAAATGACCGCGATGTCCGCTTTCAACTCCTTCTGGTCCTGCCTCAGCTTGTCTACCCAATCCTCCGACCAGTGTTTAGTCCTCTTAAGCTCCCATAGAATGGTACCCGAATATCCCCCGTCGTGGGAATGGACCCGCTGTATTATATCGGCACCCCTGACCCCCTTCGGGACGGGTTCTATCGCATCCCCGGGGAAGTTCCTGCTGAGCAGCTCCTCGACCGAAAGTTCCAGTACCTCCCCCTGCAGCTGTTGGGAGCCCTGCTCCGCTTTTCTCTTGAGCAGGTCTATCTGATCGCGAAGGTCGGTAATCGTCTTGTCCTTCTCGGCGTCCCTGAGCCTCTGCTGTTCGGTCATCCTTTCGGATATGGCTTCCTCCATCCTTCTTCTTTCGGATTCGAGCTTCCTTTCCACCTCAAGCTCAATATCCTTTTCTTTCTCCTCGAGGTCCCTTTTGATCCTCCTAAGTTTTAGCTCCTCTTCCCTTGCCCGATCCAGTTTGTCCTTTTGGACCTTAAGCTCCTCCTTGAGTTCAGAGATGTCCCGCGCATATCTGTCATCGAGCTCCCTTTCCAGGGAAGCCCGCAGCTTTTCGCTCTCATATTCTACCCTCTTTCCAAGCTCATCCTCGAGGGACCTCTCTCTTTCCTCGACCGCCCTTTTCATCCCCTGCAGTTCTTTTTCCCTCTTCATGAGCGACTCGAGTTTTCTTTTCTTCTCCACAAGCTCCTCTTTCATCTCGACAATTTCCAGTTCGTACTGCTCGGCAAGCTTCGACCGTATGCTCTCTTTGATCCTTGATGTCTCCTCCCTCAGGTCCCTCTCGTGCTCCTCCCTCATCCTTGTTTTCATATCCTCAAGCCTAATGTTGGCCCTCTCGAGCCTGCCCTCGTACTCCTCCCTCAATCTGGATTCGATCGGACCCATCAGGGCCTCCGTAAGGGTTATTCTTGTCAGGCAGTTGGGGCAGATGATCTCCTGTCCTTTCATGTTCCAACGGTCCTGAATTCCATCTATCACCGTTCGGATGCCATTAGGTAATAGAAAACAACTCCACCAGGGGGGTCACCGAAAGACCTCCTTTCATCAATCGACTTTCAGAGTCCGAGCCTCGCGTCGTGCTCTGCACGGGAAACGGGATCGAGCAGCACGGACCTTGCGAAGTTGATCCTCTTCATCTCCTCCACGGCTGCCGCCTGGAGGTAGGGGTCCTTCCCCATCACCCTGTCCGGGTGGTATTTCACCGCTTTTCTCCTGAATGCCAGTGAAATATCCCTGGGGGAGGAATTCCTGTCAACTCCGAGCACCTCATAACAGTCCATGGAGTCGAGGTCCACCCCCTTTGACGGGTCCTTATCATACAGCGGATTTGCGAAATCCTCCCATGAGAAACCAACACCACCTGAAGCGGGTGTCTCGGGTGCCCTTCCGAAATCCTCTCCATCCTCCATGCGAATTGGTTCGAAATCCATGTCCATCTCGTAGTGCGGCTCCTCCAGATATTCCATCTCCTCCCATTCGTCCATCTCCTCCGGGATCTCATCAGCGCATGTTTCACCCAGGTCCATGTTCTCGTATAGTGTTCTGTACCTCTCCATGTCTATCGGAGCATAGAGCTCCTTCGGATCGATGGGTTTAGGTGTATCTTCGGTGGTTTGTTTTCTTCTCCTCGAGACGAAGATAAAAAGTGCGATCAGCAGCAGAATTAATGCCGAGGTCATCACTACCAAGGCTATCTGAAGCGTCGTCAGTTTCAGTCCGCTCTCTTTACCGTCCTCTTCCTCACCCTCGAGCGTTATCTCACCCAGGTCCTTTGTCTGGCCTTCGGTGAGGATTACCGAGAACTCGATGCCCTGGAAACCCGTGGCCCTGACGAAAAGGGAGTGGTTTCCCGGGATCAATCTTATCGAAACCGACCCCTCGGCCCCGGTTCGGTAAATATTGACCGAATCGCAGATCACGGTAGCGTTCTCAATGGGCTTGCCCACATCGTCCAGGATGGTCAGGTTCAATCTTGCCATGGACACCTCGTCGTAAGGGACCGTTGTGAAGGTCCATTCGACGGGCCCCCTGACGTTGCCCACCTCGTCCCATACAGTGAGGAGGACCATGTATCTCTTTCCATGGTCGAGATCGCCCGATGTCATGTACTGATACAGGCTGCCGCTCTTTTGAATGTGGCCGGACAGTCCCGTGATGACAAGCTCCACGTTCTCCACGGGGATCTCCTCCGATAGAGTGAAACTGATCAGCTTCCCAACATCGATGTTCTTCCCAACAGGGGAATAGGACAGCACCTCCGGAGGGGTGCCATCCACCGTTATGTTGACCTGCCTCTCGGCGATGTTCCAAGCACCGTCTATCACACGGATTTTGATACCATGGATACCATCCACCAGGTGTCCGAACCTGTAGGAGGTCACCCCGTACATGTCCATCCATTCACCGGAATCCACCCTGATGAGAGTCCTGTATACGAAAGTGGTCTTCTCCGACACGTTCCATATTACCAGTACCGATTCTCCATGCGGTGGGTCAAGCCCTGTCGGTTCGATTATGGTGAGGTCGGGAGGATTCGTGTCCTTGGTGAAGAACACGCTGCAGTACCCCTTGTTACCGAGCTCGTCATAACAGGTGACCCATACCTCGTGAAAGCCGTCCTGAAGACCTACCAGGTAATAACTCCTCGTGTCCTTCTGCAGCTCGATCTGTTCCGAGTTCACCGTCACCGTCAATGAGGAAATCGAGGTGTGCCCCTCTTCCACCTCGAACGATAGAAGCACCACCGTTGTGTTCAATATCTGGTCCATGGCGGGAAGTAGGATATCCACCACTGGTGCCGTATGGTCGACAGTGAAACCCACAATGTCAAATGCGGAATTCCCAGCCCTGTCATAGCAGATCAGCCTAACCTCATGGCCCCCGCTCTCGAGATGTTTCAGGGTATAGGAGGACCTGTTTCCAAGGTTCAGCTCCTCCTGTTCGTCCAGAACCAAACCGTAATGGTCCACCCCGGAGAGGGCGTCGGACCCCTGCCAGACCAGTTCCATCGTCTCCTCTCTCGTCACGGTGTTCCACACCGGTTCGATTATGTTTATGAAAGGAGGTTCCGTGTCGATGAAGGCCGATAAGGCCCGGGACCTTTTTCCCTCTCCTATGCCGTTGACCGCAGTAATCGAGTAGACATAGACGCGGTCCGGGTCGACATCCGTGTCCGTATAACCGGTCTGATCGCTCGAGTTGATGAACAACTCCTCCCCGTTTGTCTCCCTGTAGATCCGGTACTCAAGGGGCCCATTTGCACCGCGATCGATCGGGCCGCTCCAGTTGAGCCGGATGCCCCTTTTTACACTTTCAAAGGTAAGGTTCAGCGGAACCGAGGGTATAACATCATGGGGTGAACAGATCATCGGGTAGGGATCCTTGAAGTTACCGCCCGCAACCCAGTAAGGAGTGTCGACTATCCCGTTTTCGTCATTGTCGGGAGAGGTCAGGTCCCTGAAGTGGTTCCCGGTCCGGGACCTGTTGAAGGCCACTACTTTTGTGTCGCAGTAGACCTGCTTTCTGCACGGGTCGTGATCATCCGTTGTCAGGTGGTTGTACAGGAAGGTATTGTTGTAGACCATGGTCCTGTAGGACTGCACCTTGATCCCGTAACCATCGTTGTCCATTATCAGATTTCCTGAAACATCCATACCACCCCCCTGGTATAGGGTCAGTCCGTCCTTTTCGCCTCCGGAAATCCGACTGCATCTCACACTCACGTCCTCCCCGTAATAGCAATATATCGGATAGGTGCCGTTAACTGCCGTGCAGTTACGGACGGAGATATCCGAGCATGAGAAGAGATAGATATTCATCGGTTGGTCCACTGCGGTATTTCCCGTAAGGTTGATACTACCCGATGACACGGCCATGATCCCGTATTGATTGTTTTCCCGGAGCGTGCAGTCGAGGACATCTATGTTACTGGACCCCTGTAGCCAAATTCCGGCTCCGTGGATCCCCTGATAGGGAGTACTTGAATGTACGCCTGATATCGTGCAGTTCCTTATTTCTATGTGCATTGTGGTATTGCCCAAATAGAATCCGAAGGGCGCCGATGATCCGTCGATCACAATATCCTTTACTATGAAGGGATACTCCTTTGAACCGGTGCCGTTGTACCCCCTGTTCCCGACGAGGTCCGTCAGCTCATCGTCGTCGTTCACGAATATCGTATCCGGGTGCCACGTCCTTGAGGGCGGAACCATTTCCGGTTTCTCATCCCCCTCGGAGATCCCACCGGGGAACAACGGTATTAGAAAAAGCAGCAGAGTAAGAAAGCATCCGAGGCCGCTGTATCCCAATTCACGTTCACTCACATTCTTCCACCGATTCCCTATCTGCTTATTTAGGAGATAATATTTGCGCTCTGGAAATGGTCCTATGTAGACCCTATTTCACAGGGAGAAATGCTCCCTGATCAGGTCATGGTAGGTGAACCTCTTGACCCAGATCGCCTCCGATATGGAGTGGTTCCTGGGGTTGGGGATCACGTTGATGTGACCGTTTCCCTTCAAATAATGGATGAGCGTGTCCTTTCCCTTCGAGAATTCGTTGTAATCATGATAGACCGCCAGAAGTACTATCTCGGTAGGCCGGCTGACCAGGAGGATCGCATCATCCTGAAGCAGTTCCGGACTCACGCTCTCACGAGGTGATAGGGGCCTCTTGGGATCGGTCCTGATATGGAACAGGCTAAGTATCCTGTAGTCCAGCATGGATAGGTCGAGCACCCTCATCCTTGATACATATCCCTCATCTATCAGGGAATCCTTCACCCTGGATATGGTGTGTCTGGAATAATCCGAAAGGGATGAGAGCTTCGATGCTGAAAGACCGGGATACCGGACTATCTGATGGAGTATCCTCAATTGGGTCCTGGAGAGGTCAACCCTGGATGCTTCCTCTGACCGCAGGCTGATATCGTTCTCCAGGATGGTATCCTTTGCCTTCAAGCGGTCCGGGGAGAATACTCCGTCTCTATCAGCCCTTTCGGATATTGCCGGATCATCCTTCAGCAGCTTTGCCAGGAGAGGGGCCTGGTTGAAGTACCTCTGTATGCGGGATAGCTGGAAGGGGAACAGGACCTCCCTGGGAAGCTCTATCTCCAGCAGGTTCATCTCCGCAAGTATCTTGGTCCTGTACTGGGATATCCTCATTATCCGGGTGATGTTCCTGGCCACGGAGATGGAGAAACCGCGGTGCGATTCTCCCATGGAGAGAACAAGCTCGGGTTCTATCTCGACCGCCTTTCTGGTGTTCTTTATCCTCTCCTCGACGGTTACGGATGGATTGAAATCCCCGTAGACCGCGACCAGCAGCTCGAAACCGAGCTTGGGAAAGACCGGAACCATGGAATCCTCGACGATCCCCATGCGGAGCAACCTCGATTTGGCGGATGCGTAGGTCGAGTTGGGAAGGTCAAGCATTGCCGATACCTCCCTGTCCTGCAGGTCCGGGTAGGTGATCATACCCATCAGGGTGACCTTTTCCGTGGCGGATAGCTCCATCTCTTGACCTCGTTTGAACAGGTAAAGGGGAATTGATATTTAAGGTTAGTGAAATTAAGAGCACCCTCCATACATATATTGAACATAACTTCGATTTCCCGATGGGTTATTCATAATTCAGTAAGTTATATATACGACTCACCATATTTACCAGGCCCTGCTAGAAGTTCTAGTAAAAACAGAGGAGGCTCCAAATGGGAAGAACCTTGGCTCAGAAGATCCTGAAGGACCATATGACAGAGGGCGAGGAAAAGGTAGACGAGGAGATCGCGATCTTGATGGACCACACCCTGACGCAGGATGCGACAGGGACAATGGCCTATCTGCAGTTCGAGGCCATGGGGCTTCCCAGGGTCCAGACCGAGCTGTCCGTCTCGTTCATCGACCACAATATGCTCCAGACCGATTTCAAGAATGCCGACGACCACCGCTATCTGCAGTCCATAGCCCGCAGGTACGGGATCGTCCTCTCCAAGGCGGGAAACGGCATCTGCCATCAGGTGTTCCTGGAACGTTTCGCCGCACCCGGCAAGACCCTGATAGGTTCGGATTCCCATACCCCGACCGCCGGTGGGATAGGCCAGATAGCAATAGGCGCCGGTGGGCTGGATGTGGCGGTCTCCATGGCCGGGGGTGCCTTCAAGCTCAAGTATCCCAGGATAATGGGTGTAAAATTGACCGGAAGCCTTCCCGAATGGGTGTCCGGAAAGGATGTGATACTGGAGGTCCTGAGAAGGATCGATGTCAAGGGGGGCAGGGGGTACGTTCTCGAGTACTTCGGACCGGGGGTCAAGACCTTATCCGTTCCCGACAGGGCGACGATCACGAACATGGGTACAGAGACAGGGGCGACCACTTCCATATTCCCCTCAGATGAGGTCACGAAGAGGTTCATGGAGGCCATGGGGAGGGGCGAGCAGTGGAGGGAGCTGAAGGCCGATGAGGATGCCAAATACGACGAGATAATGGAGATCGACCTTTCTTCCGTAGTGCCACTCGTGGCAAGACCCCATTCCCCGGGGGATGTGGTCCCGATCACGGAGCTGATGGGTACCAGAGTGGACCAGGTCTGCATAGGCTCATGCACCAATTCGTCATACAGGGACCTTATGATAGTGGCAAATATTGTGAGGGGTAAGAGTGTGCACCCGGACGTTACGGCAACGATATCCCCGGGTTCCAGGACCATAATCAAGGAGCTTGTTAGGAACGGTGCCTACGGGGACCTCGTGGAAGCCGGTTTCAGGATACTGGAATCGGGGTGCGGCCCCTGTATCGGAATGGGGCTGGCACCGAAGACCGATGCCGTATCGGTCCGAACGTTCAACAGGAACTTCCTGGGAAGGTCGGGTACAAAATCGGCACAGGTCTACCTTGTATCCCCGGAGGTTGCGGCCGCAACCGCCCTGAAAGGTGAATTCGCGGACCCCAGGGAATTGGCCGATCACACCAGTATCGAGGAGCCCGCATCTTACCTCGTGGACGACAACCTGTTCATCCGGCCACTATCCCCGGAGGAGGCGGAGAAGGTCGATATAATGAGGGGGCCCAATATCAAGCCCCTTCCGGACTTTCCGCCCCTGCCCGATAGGTTGGAAGGCGAGGTTCTCATAAAAGTGGAGGACAACATAACGACGGATCACATAATGCCGGCGGGAGCCAAGATACTCCCCCTGAGGTCCAACGTACCGGAGATATCCAAGTTCGTATTCTCCCAGGTGGACGAGGGTTTCCCGGAAAGGGCTATCGAGAAGGGCGGCGGTTTCATAGTCGGTGGTGACAACTACGGACAGGGCTCATCAAGGGAGCATGCCGCACTTGCGCCCAAGCACCTGGGTGTGAAGGCGGTGATCGTCAAATCCTTCGCCAGGATACACAGGGCGAACCTGATCAACTTCGGCATCCTTCCGCTGATGTTCGAGGATCCCTCATATCATGATGAACTGGAGCAGGGGGACCAGCTTCTGCTCGACCTTTCGGATATGAGCGGTAAGATCAAGGTCGAGGTGAAAAACAAGGGTATCGAGATACCCCTGGTCCACGACCTTTCCGGAAGGGAGCTGGACGTTTTAAGGGAAGGGGGAACCCTCAACTACACCAGGAACCGTGTAAAGTGAATCCGGTGTGAGTGACATGGAGAAGATCAGGATCCTCAAGGAGGCCACCGCCGGCACGGAGGAGAGGGAGGATTGCATAGTCAGGCTCACCCCTGCCGAACCGGGAACAGGTATAAAGGTGGAGATCGAGGGAAAATCGAGGGATATCTTCCGCGACGAGGTGATCCCCCTGATAGAGGGCACCCTGAAAGGCATGGGTGTGGAGGATGCGCTGGTCTGGAGCAGGGGTAGGAGCCCTCTCAATTTCACAATAATAGCAAGGGTGAAAGCGGCGGCGCTGAAGGCAGGTGAGCTCAATGAGGCTTAGGAGGTCCAGGCTCTACGTGCCGGGGAACAATCCCAAGATGATCCCACCGGCGGGTCTGTACGGAGCTGATGTTATCAGCCTGGACCTCGAGGATTCGGTCTCTCCCGAGTACAAATTGGATGCAAGGATGCTCGTATCGGAGGCCCTGAAGGTCGTGGATTTCGGACCCAATGTGGAGGTTACTGTCAGGATAAACCCCCTCTCCACCCCCTTCGGCAGGTGGGACATACGCCAGATAGTATGTTCCAAGCTCGACGGGATCTACATACCAAAGGTGGAAACCTGCGAGGATGTGCTCAGGGTCGATGACCTTCTGACCGAGATGGAGGAGAAAAAAGGACTCGAGATAGGCAGGATAAAGCTCTTTGCAACCTTCGAGACCGCAAAAGGGATACTGAACGCCAAGGAGGTCGCTGGCTGCTGCGGCCGCCTCGAGGGGATCACCATTGGAGCCGAGGACCTTACCGCCGACCTTGGTGGGGAGAGGAGCTCCGACGGTATAGCCATACATACGTCAAGGCAGCTGGTTGTGCTAGCGGCAAAAGCCGCCGGCATCCAGGCCATAGACACGGTCTATTCGGACTTCAACGATATGGATGGACTCCGCAGGGAGACAGAGACCATAAAGAAGATGGGTTACGACGGAAAGGCATGCATCCACCCTTCCCAGATAGAGGTCATACACGAGGTCTTCAACCCGACCCAGGAGGAGATCGAGTACTCGGTCAGGGTGAAGCATGCCATAGACGAGGCCAAAGAGCACGGGTCGGGTGTGATAGCCCTTGGTAAAAAGATGATAGACAGACCCATCGCGATCAGAGCCGAGAAGGTCCTTGCCCGTGCCAGTGCTGCCGACATCCCCATACCTACCTGGGAAAGTATAAAGGAGAAGATGGAAAAGTCCGAGGGGGGTATTTGATCTGGTCAAAGTGAACGAGCTCGAGTGGGTGGTCAACGGTATCGGGAGAAAGGTGCCAAAATCCATCGACGGGAAAGAGCTGATACCCTATTCGGGGCCCTTCAGTCACAGCCCCGTAAAGGATCACAAGTACGGCCCCATACTGGGTTATGTGGCGGACCAGAAGAGCGAGATAGTATCCACCCTCTTTGAGGCGATCCAGAAGGTGGGCCTCAAGGACGGTATGACGATCTCCTTCCACCACCATTTCAGGAACGGGGACATGGTCATGAACATGGTCATCGACGAACTCGAAAAAGAGGGCTTCAAGGATCTGACCCTGGCCCCCTCTTCGACCTTCCCGTGTCAGGAGGAGACCATAATAAGAGCGATAAAGGGAGGTGTCATCCGTAAGGTGGAGGGTGGGTCCGCAAGGGGTGAGTTCGGAAGGTTGGTATCTTCCGGCAAATACCTCGACTCCCCCATGGTGATAAGGTCCCACGGGGGAAGGGTCAGGGCGATAGAAGCCGGGGATATCCACATCGATGTGGCGTTCATAGGAGCTCCATGCGCGGATGAGCTTGGAAACCTGAACGCCTTGAACGGCCCCTCGGCATGCGGCACAATCAACTTCTCTTACGCTGACGCGAGGTTCGCGGACCATGTTATCGCCATAACGGACAACCTGGTGGAATACCCGGCATTTCCCATGTCAATAAGCCAGGAGCTTGTCGATTACGTAGTTGTGGTGGACAAGATAGGGGACCCGAACAAGATAGCATCCGGTGAGCTGAGGATAACCAAGTCCCCGACCAGATTGAAGATCGCAAAGGACGCTGTCAGGATAGCGGACCTGCTCGGTTACGTCAAGGAGGGAATGAACTTCCAGGCCGGCGCAGGGGGGATCTCACTGGCCTTCACCGAGTTCCTGCATCAGCTCATGAAGGAAAAGGGGATAACGGCCCACTGGGCTCAGGGGGGCACGACCAGGTTCCTCGTGGATATGCTCGAGGACGGCACGGTCAAGAAACTGATCACGGGGCAGGCCTTCGATGTGGCAGCGATCGAGAGCATGAAGGAGAACCCGAAGAACCACGTGGACCTGCCCATTGGCGCATACGCGAACATACACGGAAAGGGGTGTACCGTAAATAAGCTTGATATCGTTGTGCTTGGTGCAAGCGAGGTCGACCTGGGTTACAATGTCAACACCGCGACCCTGAGCAACGGGATAATCGCGGAACCGGTGGGTGGACATTCGGATACGGCTGCCGGGGCGGCACTCACGATCATCACCGTACCCCTGTTCAGGGGGAGATATCCGGTCGTGGTGGAAAACTGCACCACCGTCGTGACCCCCGGGGAGACCGTCGATGTCGTTGTAACTGAGAGAGGCATAGCTGTGAACCCGAGAAGGGAGGACCTTCTGGAAAGGCTCGAGGAGGTACGTGTACCCAGGGACCTGAGGATCTGCACCCTGGAGGAGCTTCAGAGGATGGCCTACGACATCACCGGCACCAAGGTGGAGCCGAACTGGGGCGATGATATTGTGGCTCTCATAGAGTACAGGGATGGGACCATAATTGATGTCGTGAGGAGCGTCCTACCCAGATATTACGATGATGCGGTCTTTGTTGACGATCGGAACTTATTCGACATCGAGAGGAGGGAGAACTGAATGAGCTCCCGCCGTAGTTTTGCGGAGGACAGAACGGATTTTACTCTATGGAGTTGATAAGATGAGCGAGAAACAAAAGAATAATGATGTGATAATATACACGAGGGTGGACGAGGCGCCTGCCCTGGCGACCTATTCGTTTTTACCGATCCTGAAAGCGTTCGCGGGAGCCGCTGATGTCGTTATCGAGACAAAGGACATCTCTCTTGCTGGAAGGACGATAGCCAGATTCCCCGACAGGTTGAGAGAGGACCAGAGGGTGCCCGATGACCTGGCTGAACTTGGGGAACTCGTGAAGGGTCCCGATGCGAACATTATCAAGCTTCCCTGCATTAGTGCATCCCTTCCCCAGCTCAACGCTGCCGTAAAGGAACTGCAGGAGAAGGGTTACGACATCCCGGATTACCCGGACGAACCGGGTAGCGACGAGGAAAAGGAGATAAAGGCCAGGTTCGACAGGATAAAGGGTAGCGCTGTCAACCCCGTACTCAGAATGGGCAACTCCGACAGAAGGGCCCCCACATCGGTAAAGAACTACGCAAAGAAGAACCCACATTACATGGGCGATTGGTCGCCGGATTCACAGGCTCATGTTGCCCATATGTCGGAGGGGGACCTTTACCATACGGAGGTATCCGCCACCGTAAACGAGAAAGAACAGGGGGACTGTCGGATAGAGTTCGTCGGATATAGGGGGGAGGTCGAGGTGCTGAAAGAGAGGACCCCTCTGCTTCCCGGAGAGATCATAGATGCAGCCGTGTTGAGTAGAAAAAAGCTCAGATGTTTCCTCGAGGAGCAGATGGAGGACGCAAAAAGAAGGGATATACTCTTCTCCGTCCACCTGAAGGCGACGATGATGAAAGTCTCGGACCCGATCATATTCGGCCATGTCGTATCCGTCTTCTTTCGGGATGTGTTAGAAAAGCACAAGGAGACCTTCAACGAGATAGGTGTTGACCCCAACAAGGGTCTGGGGGACCTCTATTCCAAGATCTCCGGGCTGCCGGATGATGAGAGGGAAAAGATCGAATCGGACATCGATGCCTGCTACGGAAAAAGGCCCCGACTTGCCATGGTGAACTCGGACAAGGGGATAACGAACCTACACGTCCCGAGTGATGTTATCATCGATGCCTCGATGCCCCAGGCGATCAGGAACGGTGGAAAGATGTGGGGAAGGGACGGGGAGCTACATGTCGCAAAGTTCGTGATCCCCGATTCTAGCTACGCGGGAGTTTACCAGGCGGTGATCGAGGACTGCATGGAGAACGGGAAGCTGGACCCGAGGACGATGGGAACGGTTCAGAACGTGGGTTTGATGGCGCAGAAGGCGGAGGAATACGGGTCCCACGACAAGACCTTTCAGTGTCCGGGGGATGGTACGGTGAGGGTGATCTCAGCCTCGGGTAAGGTCCTCCTGGAGAGGGGTGTGGAGGATGGAGACATATTCAGGATGTGCCAGGTCAAGGACCTCCCGGTACAGGATTGGGTAAAGCTGGCTGTAAAAAGGGCCAGGGCGACCGGCTGGCCTACCGTATTCTGGCTCTCGAAAGAGAGGGCCCACGACAGGGAACTTATCGTCAAGGTGAACAGGTATCTGAAGGACCACGATACGACCGGTCTGGACATACGCATAATGCCTCCTGTGGAGGCCACCAGGTTCTCCCTCGGGAGGATGAGAGAAGGGGAGGACACAATATCCGTCACCGGCAATGTACTGAGGGACTATCTGACAGACCTCTTTCCGATCCTGGAGGTGGGCACAAGCGCAAAGATGCTCTCGATAGTACCCCTCATGGCGGGAGGAGGGCTGTTCGAGACGGGTGCAGGGGGGTCGGCCCCCAAGCACGTGCAGCAGTTCATGGAGGAGGGACATCTCAGATGGGATTCCCTGGGCGAGTTCCTTGCTCTGGTCCCCTCCCTTGAGCACCTGTCCAACAGGGCAGGTAACGTTAAGGCCCGCGTGCTTGCGGAGGCCCTGGAAAAGGCCAACGAGAAGTACCTGCAGAACAACAAGGCACCGTCGAGGGATGTGGGGGAGCAGGACAACAGGGGGAGCCATTATTATATTGCAACATACTGGGCCGAGGAGCTTTCCGCCCAGGATGAGGACCCTGAATTGAAGCAGAAGTTCTCCGTCGTGGCCAAGGAGCTGAAGGAGAACGAGAACAGTATCATACAAGAGCTCCTGGATGCCCAGGGGCATCCGGTGGAGCTTGGAGGGTACTACAGACCGGACGAGGAGATGGTGACAAGGGCAATGCGTCCCAGTGCAACACTCAACTCCATTATCGATTCGATATAGTCAGGTCGATAACCTAGGCGGCTCGGCACACGCTCTCCTGCTTACCGCCAACCAGTGGTACATTTGGTTCTATTCTATCCTTAACCTACAATCCACCGCTTTAGAGCCCTCCGGTCCCGTTATTAGCGGGTTGATCTCGATCTCCTTAATCTTATCCACTTTGAGGATAAGGTCGCCCACTGCCCTGATGACATCGATCAGTGAGTTCTCATCCGCAGGTCCCTTTCCCCTGTGTCCCTTCAGAATGTGTGATCCCTTCACACTTTCTATCATGTCCACCGCGTCCATGTTGTTTATGGGGGCCACCCTGAACGATACATCATTCAGGGCCTCGACGAATATACCCCCCATCCCGAACATGACAGTGGGACCGAAGACCGGGTCCCTGATACCGCCTATTATGACCTCGGCCCCCTCGATCTGCCTCATCAGGAGAGCGATACCGTCCCTGTTGATCATATACTGCAGGGCTTCTTCCAGTTCCTCGGGGTTTCCGATATCGGTCACGACCCCACCTGATTCGGTCTTGTGGACCGCATCCTGCCTCCCGGTTTTCACAACGAGCGGAAAGCCGATCCTCCGACCTTCTTTAAGACCGGATGCGACGTCCGTCACCAATGCATTATCTGCAACATCCACGGGACCCTGCTTCAATACGGCCAGGGAGTCCGCAGGTGACATGAAACCCTTGCCGGGGCTCCTTGCCATCATGGCGTTGATCGCATCGGTATCCCATTCCACGCTCTTCCATACCTCCTGTCTGTCCCTTTTGACCCATCTCCTGTGCCTGTAGAGGACGGCCAGCGAGGCAACAGCATCCTCCGGATAGTAGAAGGAGGGAATTCCAGCCTGGTTCAGCTCTTCGATCTGCTTAACCGATTCTTTACCTCCGATAGTACACAGTACAATAGGCTTCTTGGGTTTGCCCACGGTCCCGACCAGCTCCCGGGTGAACGATCCAATATCCACACCCGAGGTGGGAGCGTAGATTCCAATAACGGCCCCTATCCTCTCCTCTCTCAATGCCCTCTTCAGGCTTTCCAGGTAAACCCCATAGGGTGCCTGCGCGGTCATGTCAACGGGATTTGATAGGGTTGCATAATCCGGTAAGATGGGGCCCATACTTTCCCTGATCCATTCCATGTCCCCGAAGAGGGGTATATTATGTTTTTCGAGTTCGTCCACGGCAAGCACTCCGAACCCGCCTCCGTTCGTGATCACCAGGACCTCCTCCTTTTCGGGGAGTGGAAGGTCGATGAGGGACCTGGTCCAAGAGATCGCATCTCTAAGCGAACGGGCCCTCAGAACCCCGGTCTGAAGGAATGCGCCGTCAAAAGCCCTGTCGCTTCCCGATAGTGAGGCGGTGTGGGACATGACCGCTTTCCTACCCTCCGGCGATCTTCCGCTCTTGAGTACCACGATCGGTTTTTCCCTGGAGATGGACGAGGCGTGCTCCATGAATTTTCGACCGTCCTTCAGTCCCTCTATATACATCAGGATCGCATCGGTATTGGGGTCACTGCAGAAGAATGAAAGCAGCTCCTCGTCGCTTATGTCCGCCTTGTTACCGGTGGACACCACACCGGATACCCCTATTCCCTCCTCGAAGACCTTTCCCATCAGGGCAGCTCCCAATGCGCCCGATTGTGTGATAATGGCCACCTTGCCCCCCCTCACATCCGATGGTCCGAACTGCGCGTTCAACGAGGAGGGTGTGTATATCATACCGAACACGTTGGGTCCGAGCATCCTCATTCCATATTCCTTTACGATATCCACGATACCTTTCTCAAGCTCCTCGTTACCGATCTCCCTGAAACCGGCAGAGAGCACGATCACGAAGGGGATTCCGGCTTCCCCGCATTCCCTGAGGGAGTCCTTCACTTGCGGGGCAGGGATGCTGATGAGCGCAAGGTCTATCGGACCCTCAACTTCCGATAATGAGGTGAAGGATCCCGATCCGCAGACACTCTTCCCCTTTTTGTTGATGGGGTATATTCCCCCTTTGAAACCCCCTTTAATAATGTTTGCCACTACCTTGTGGCCAAGCTTTTCCGGATCTGAGGAGGCACCTATGACCGCGACACCCCTTGGCCTGAAGAACCTGTCAAGATCGATATCGGGGCAATCTTCCATGGGCCTCCTATCGGACCATACGATATAAACAATATTCCCCGAAGGCTATCGGACAGGTCCATTCCACCTAAGAGGGTGGGTCTCTATGCATTCCCGTGTCTTTAGGCTGGATCGTATCAACCCTCTTTCCTCTCCACCATGTACAGGATATCCTCCCACGGATGCCTGTATAGACGCTGATTGAGCCTCTTCTGGTCCAGCGTATGGCCTATCAGTCCTATCGACCTGCCCAGGACGAAGAAGCCATTGAGGTAGCCAAGTTCCACTATCTGGTCCACCTCATCCTTCGTGAAGTAACCCGTGCCGTAGAGCATGTCGACCATAAGCACGCCGATGGTTCCGTCCACGTTCAGTATGAGATTGGATTTCTTCTGCGTTGTTACCGCCTGGACCCCTATGGCGAAATCGAGAACGTCGGTCCTGGGGAAGTTGTTCCTGGCATACTCTATCAGCAGAGTGACCCTGCCGTCGGGGTTCTCGAGGGATTTGACCCGATGTCCTATGCCGGGTATCTTAACGTTCTGGGCCTTCATCTCATTGACGAACTCCCTGGGTTCGCTGCCGGAATTGTACGCGTCCTTCATGTATTTGGCACATCCGTCTATGGCCCCGCCGAACCTGGGGCCAATGGTGAGAAGACCCGAGCAGAGGCACGAGATGAGGTCCTTACCGGCCCTGGAAGCCACTATCGCATTGTGAGCTCCGGATACGGCGGCCCCGTGGTCCGCCACTATCATGGTAGCGAGCTCCATGAAACCGGTTGCCCATCCGGGGAACCTCCTTCCGAACCAGAGGAGCGAGATGACATCTCCGAGGTTGCCACCGGAATGGACTATCTCGGATATCGGATAGCCCCCGTATACCACCTCCTCACCCCTGTCATCCGCAACCGTCGTTATGAAGGAGGTCGGTCTCCTTATTATGCCCTTCTTCAGTGCTTCGGCGTAGTCCATCGGAATGGTGGGTAGGCTGTCGGGCTCCTTTACGGATGTGATCTTTCCCTGGTCCTTGAGCTTAATGAAGGTCTTTGCTATCTCATCGCCCAGGGTATCGAAGGAGGATGGAACGACTGCTCCCGCTTCCTTCAGGGCGCTGTTCTTGGCATCGGCCGTCTCCGCCTCCGCTCCGGCCTTTGCCCCCGCATGTCCGAACTGGACGTCGGTCGGGAAGACCTTTGCGCAGGTACCCATCACCCAGAAGACGACCGGTTTGGTTATCTGGCCCTTTTTAAGGGCCTCTACAACCTTGTATTCCTCGTCCCCGCCGAGCTCCCCAAGAGCCACCATCATCCTTATCCGGGGGTTCCTCTCGTATCTTAGAAGATGGTCAATAAGGCTTGAACCGGGGTACTTGTCACCTCCTATGGCAACACCCTCGAATATGCCGTCCGTGTTGTGGGAGATTATATTGAACATCTCGTTAAGAAGACCACCGGATTTTGTAACTAGTCCGACGGAACCCCTTCTGTAGAGCTTCTGGTCTGTTATGTTCTCTATCGTTCCCCCGGTGTTTCCCACCTTGAAAGCACCCGCACCTATCGCCCCCACAGTGGCGGGGCCGATTATTATCTTGTTCAGCTTCCTGGCCAAATGTGCCAGTTCCCTCGCTTTGGCCTCGGGCACCCCCTCGGCTATCACTGCGACGACCCGTATCCTCTCGTTCTCGAGCGCCTCCTTTGTGCTCGGATAGGCCGATCTGAACGAGGCGAAGTTTACCATGACATCCACATCCGGGTGGGCCTTCGTGGCAGCCTCGATGCTCGGGTGAATGGGGAGCAGTATCTCTCCCCTGCCCCAGTGCGCCTTGTGCGTGCCTGTATTTCCCGGATTGACAATGGCGGCGACCGAGGGTGTCTCCCTTCCCGAGAGGAAATCGAAATCCAGCATCCTCTGGACGGCCCTTGTCTGCATGTTGTAGACTATGGACCTGGTCTTATCCGAGAAGAGCAGGTAGGGCTCCATCATGCCACCCCCTTCTTCTCGTCCAGAAGGGCAAGCGGAATGATATGGGTCATGTGGGCCTCCGGCCCGAATACCTGTATTGGTATGCCTATCTCGTCACCCACGTTCCTCATTATCTCCAGTCCCGCTTTGTAGTTGGGGCCCCCCCTCCTCACGTATATGTTGATTCCGATCCTTTTCATCTGGTCGGCATATTCCCTCAGGGCCTGGATTATCCCGGTGAACGTGTTGGCCACATCCGTGAAGTTGGCTATCCCCCCGCCAATTAGGAGGACCTTTGGTTTCCCGCTCGGGTGCTTCTCCTTGGTCATGAGGGAAAGTATCGTCCTGGCATACAGGTAGGTCTCCTCGGTCGAGGGGTTGCCCGAGTACTCCCCGTAATTGGCAAGCTCCTTTCCGAAACCGTAATCGGTGATCGTATCGGCATATACGACCGATGCCCCTCCTCCGGCTACCATCGTCCAGATCCTGCCATTGGGGTTGAGGATCGTGAGTTTCAACGAAGCGCCGGTCTTCTCATCCAGGGATTTTATGTACGCCTCCTCCTGGGTCAGGCTCTTGCCGAAGGGCGCGGGGAACTCCTTCATATCCCACACACCGACGTTCTGGAACAGGGCAGTATCGTCCAACTTGGCGACCATATCGAGCACCTTGATCTTGTCATCCACTATAGTGAACGGGTTGATCTCGAGGTAGACCAGGTCGTGATTGGAAAAGAAGCGGTACATGCCCCTCACAAAGGGCCCCACTATCTTCTTTTCTCCCTCCGGGAGGTCGGCCAGGAGGCTTTCCACATCGGGCTCCTTTTCGGAGAGAGGCTCAACAACCTCCTCCTTGACGGTATCCCAGACATCCTCTATGTTCACACCGCCCTTCGTCGAGAAGTAGATGTGATCACCGTCGGATTCCATCTTCATGGCGATGTAGTACTCCACGTCGTGGGGAACGAAGGGCTCCACCAGGAAATGGGATAGCGTACCTGTGACCTTTCCCACCTTGGCCTTCTTCCCCATCTTGGCCTTTATGAACTTCTTCGCCTCATCGTAGGACGCATCCAGCAGGACCAGGCCGGATTTACCCCTCTTTCCGAAGAGCTGGTCCGGCTTTACCACAAGCCTGAGGTTCTCCAACCACGGATGGCCTTCGGGCAGCGAGTCCAGGTCGGTACCGCTGTCCACGAGGACGGGCATGATCTCGAACTTGACCTTGTCTCCGGAGTAGCCGGGGACCATCCTGTAGAATACCCTCTTGGCATCGTATTCCCTTATACCTCTTCTTGCCATGGAATGAACACCGGGTGGCTAATGATAGAGGGTCGATTTAAAACCAACGATAGAAATACGAAGAATAGTACATAGTCCAACCATTATATGCTCATGATTCCAGTATTATTGAGTAATCAGCAACAAACTGTTACATTAGCGGGTCCATAAAAGCGGCAGTCGAGGGGCCTTCCGTTACATTCGTAACCATAGGAAGGTCGAGGGGAAAAGATCTTTCATATCTCCTTCATGAAACCCGCCTTGCCGCAGAACCAGTGGTGTGTCAGGGGTATTATGGAGACCGTGAAATTGAAGTAGAGTCCGAGCTGGTGGTACCACCCTCCTTCCCTGTGGAAAATGCCCATGCCCTCGCTGAGGAGTCCTGGGAAGAAATAGTTGGGTATCAACTCAGGCTCGGCAATGATCAGATGGAATGCGAAATAAGCCAGTATTATACTCGGTATGAGGAGGGCGACCCTCATCAGTACCCTCTTTCCCGAGGTTTTTACCCACGAGAAGTTGGGAGTATACACTCCCATCAGTATCGCCGGGATCAGCGGGTATGTCCCCATGTATAGTATGTGATGCCATTTCTCACCGAAGGTCAGCTCGTGCTCCCAGGGTGCGATATACGGGACCACGGCGAAGAGCAGATACGATATTCCGGCACCAAGACCTGCGGCAGCAGCCAGAAGGAACAGCCCGTAGAGGTAGTCGTTTTTGAGGTGGAGCCTTTTCTGAAGGTCCGGCAGCCAGTCCCTGAAGACCAGGGCATAGAGCAGGGAGATGATGATTATCCATTGACTTATGGCCAGTACCCTGTCCATATCCGCCGCATCCCATGCGGCCGTGCTGTAGGCCTGCCCCACTCCCCCTTTCATGTAGAAGAGCAGATACCACAAAAGCCAGATGAAAAGATACCAGAATACGGTCTTCACAACGCCCTTTTTCATCCAACCCACCAGCTTTCCCTTGAACATGAAATCGTCGAAGCCGTATATGAAAAAGCCGAAGACGATGAATGTGAAATGGCCGGACATGATGATCCCGCCGTGGAGCAGGGCTCCAGCGGGTTCCGAGGGTACCCCGAATACGTTGATCATTATCGTTTGGTTCAAAAAGAAGATAAAAACGGCCCCGAATATGGATACGAACTGCCTGAACAGCCCACTCATGTCCGGTTCAGGCTTCCTTCTGAAGTAGTGGCTCTGGCAGATGGAAATGAGCACGTAATATCCAAGCATGGGGGAGTAGTAGTTCCAGAAGGCCTTCTGTCCCAGCATCTCCCAGAAGATGAGTATGATCGGCATGCCCAATCCGAATCCCAGCGCCAGGGCGTATATCCAGGTACTTTTCCCCCATCTCAGCTCGTATCCCATTTCCTTCCACCTCTGGATGAAATACAGGTAGGCCCTTTTGGGGCCACTTAAAAACAACACCTGCCGGAATGTATGCCGGCCGGTCCGTTCCCTTCCCGATGTATACGGAATTGTGATTTTAAACTTTCCATAATTTTTTTAATACCTTAACAAAACTAATAAACAAAAATCCCATAACCCACTCCGATCCGTCCCGGATAGGTCGGCTTTTCCGGGGAATTGGGGAGTCAGATCGGGACCGTTCGCACATAAATGACCAAGGAGGTTTTCGATGTACCAGAAAAAGGAGCAGTTCATGTCCAGGGAGGAGATAGAAGAAGACCAGCTGAAAAAGCTAAAGGCCCAGGTCAGGCACGCGTACGAGAATGTGCCCATGTACAACAGGAAGTTCAAGGAAGCCGGGATCACCCCGGACGACATAAAGACCCTGAAAGACATCTCCAGGATCCCGTTCACCGTCAAGAACGACCTCAGGGACCACTATCCCTACGGTATACTGGCGGTACCCCTGGAGAGGTTGAACAGGATACATGCATCCTCGGGTACGACCGGAATACCCACCGTGGTCTCCTATACCAAATACGATCTCGACAGGTGGTCGGACCTGATGGCCAGGTGCTACTCCTGCGCCGGTGTGGAGGAGAACGACATAGTGCAGAACGCCTACGGCTACGGTCTTTTCACGGGGGGATTGGGCTTTCATATGGGCGCCGAGAGGCTGGGTACCATGATAGTACCCACCGCCACCGGCAACACCAAGAGGCAGATCTCCATGATGAGGGATATGAAGACCACGGTCCTCTGCTGCACTCCATCATATGCTCTCTATCTGATAGAGGCGCTCAAAGAGGAGAAGGTGGACCCCAAAGAGCTCTCGCTGAGGATAGGCATGTTCGGAGCCGAGCCCTGGTCCAACGAGACCAGGAACCACATAGAGGCCTCACTCGGGGTCAAGGCCCAGGACCTCTACGGAATGTCGGAGCTGTACGGCCCCGGTGTTGCCGTTGAATGCCCCGAGCAGAACGGTCTCCATATATGGGCGGATGAGTTCCTGGTGGAAACGATAGACCCTGAGACCGGGGAGGTCCTTCCGGAAGGGCAGAAAGGGGAGATGGTATTCACAATGCTCACCAGACAGGCGATGCCCCTTCTGAGGTACCGGACGAGGGACCTGACCGTGATCGAATGGGAGAAATGCGCATGCGGAAGGTCCCATCCGAGGATAATGAGGATCGGCGGCAGGTCCGATGACATGCTCATAGTCGGAGGGGTAAACGTGTTCCCCTCCCAGGTGGAGGACATCCTGGTAGGTATAGAGGAGCTGGGGGAGCAGTACCAGATCATCGTATCGAGGGATAAGCTGGACCACCTCTTCATAAAGGTGGAGATATCCGCAGGACACTGGGGCAAGGTGGACCAGGAGGCCCTGCAGAAGAAGGTGGAGCAGACCCTCATGGCCTCCCTGACGCTAAGGGCAAGAGTGGAGCTCCTGGAACCCGGCGTCATTCCCAGGACCCAGGGAAAATCGAAGAGGGTCGTGGACCTAAGAAAGGGTCTGTGAGGATCTTTGTTTTAGGTGGTGTGTCCTTTATCTCCTTGGACCCGGGAAAGTGAGCCGCATTGGTATAGGGTGATCATATCCCGTTTTTATCGTATAAGGGGATAAAATCCGATCGAATAGAACTGGCACCTGTCAACTTAAATATCAAGGATAGCCTTAGCCGCCAGATGCAGTAACAGAGGGAAAAGGGATATTCATGAGAAGACACGCAATACTACTGTTGGTAATGTCTCTGATCGCTTCCGGCTCGGCGGCTATGGCCTTTGATGGTCTGAGCGGTTCCGAATGTTTAAGGTACACACCACCGGTGCTTCCGGATTATCATCCGTCCTATGTAACACTGAATATAACCTACGAGAACGGCACCCCTTTTACTGGCATGTATGCTGGACTGTACAGAGGTACAGGGGTTTATGAGGCGACCACGAACGGTACGGGCTCTGTTGTGCTGAATGCGACTTACCTTCTTTGGGGAGATACGGAGATAATCGTGTACGACGGTTCGTTCAACCGCAGATGGGTCGGGGATGTGTTCATCGGACCGGATGAGGAGCATTTTTTCGATGTTGTCATCGGTGATCTGCCCGTACCGTATAACGAGGTATTCGGAACGGTCACGGACCGATTCTCGGGTGCCCCCCTCAAGTTCGTGGATATTGCAATCACGGGTCATGACGTATGGGGAAACTCTTTCACGGAGTTGAACCACACGGAGACCGACGGTTCATTCTCGTTCATTGTACCGAACTCCACAAAGGACCTCGATATTTCAACCGGTTCCATTTCCGGGTACGGAAACCATTATGGCGAGATGTTCCTGGAACAGGACAAGGATAGACACCGCTACGATATCAAGCTGGTACCCGACTACAAGGGAGACTCCTTCGTGAACATCACCCTTAGGAACTCCACCTCGGGCAGGTCGATAGAGGACGCCTACGTGACGGTAAGCGGAAATGCCCAGGGCGCCCAGAACACCTACTACTCCAGGAACGTATTTTCGAACTCCACCGGTGCCATGAACTGCCAGCTGGGTACCGGGGAGTACAGATTCTACTTCAACATCCAGGACCCCTACTGGAATGCCTATCACGGTTTCGAGATGTACTATCATCACAACGGTTCGGACCGATTCATGGAGTATGATATCCCGGTCCGGGAGTTCATGTACCTCGAGGTCGAGGTCTGGAACGATACATCTCCGCTCTATCATTCCAGGGTCTCCTGGGAAAAACGTACCGAATTCGAACTCGGGGTCCTCAGTTCCAACGCGGGGGTTCATACCAACCTGAGCGGAAGGACAGTGCTGGGTGTTGATGCGTGGGAGACCACGAACCTGTCAATATCAAGCAGCGGTCATAGAACGAAATATGTCGACTTTTACCCGATCATCAGGAACGGGATCAGGAAGGTCAATGTGACACTCGAGGAGTTGGAACCCGTATCCCCTATCGAGCCGGAATACGGTCCAGTGGAGATACATGTCAGGGACAGTGAGACGGGTGTGGGACTTCCACTGGAGTATGTCAACGGGAACGGAAAACAGGGAGACATCTGGGTTTCTTTCAACAACAAGACCAACGAGACCGGGGTGTTCAAAGGAGACATACCTGTTGGCTATTACAGTTACATGTACTCGTCCACTTCCCTGGGATACGGGGAGGTCCGCGATGTTACGATGACCACCGGTGATGATCCGGTAATTACGATCTATGTCGAGAGGAGAAGCGACTCACCGGGCGAACCCGTCTGGTCCCATTTCGCGGTCCGGTCCCCGGACGGCAACCCGCTCCCCGGGCAGTGGTTATACTTCAGTCCGTATAACGGAGAGGTCTCCAGTTTCACCATAAGGTCGGATGAGGAAGGGCTGATACATTTTAAAGCCCCTCCCGGCAAATACTCCATTGATTCACGGGGCAAGGAGGACCACAGGCCCCTCAAGGTCAGCCCCTACATGACGATCGAGGTGGGGGAGGAGGGAGGACAGCTGGATGATGTGATATGCTACGATGCCTCGCCCCTGTACGAGATCAACGGGATGGTCAGGGATGCGGCCACTGGTGAGGTCATTAAAGGTGCCGGTATATCGGTAAGGTCCTTTTACGAACTCTCCAGAAACATCATGTTCATGTGGGAGCCGGAATATCCGATTTCGGATTTTTCCGTTCTTCTCTACAACATGGGGACAGGCTCTGACCCGGGCGGTTTCTACAGGGGGTGGGGTAAGGATACCGTGATATTGCACGCGGACAAGCATGGGTATTTCCCCGCGATCGAGAGGTTGGATATCGGCACAAGGGCCACCACCAGGGACATCCTCATGGAGGAGATCCCGGAGAGGTCCACCTGGATAAATGGGACACTGATGGACCAGGACGGGGAACCGATCGCAGGTGAGGTGATCGTATCGGATGACGACCATTACGGCATGCCCGTTGATTATGCGGAAGTCGACTCTACAGGCCTTTTCAGCATCCAAGTATATCCCGGGGCTTTCACCCTGAGATACAGTAACGATACCCTGTCCGGGGAAAAGCATGTAACAGCAGGCGGGACCCCGCTCACGGGTGTCTCCCTGAGGTTGATACCCCTTTCTGTGATCTCGGGGGTGGTGACGAACTGGAACGGGACCCCGCTGGAGGGGATGAACGTCACCATCACGGCACCCGGTACCAACTGGACAGGGGACCACCGACTCACGGATGAGGAGGGCCTGTTCAGCTTCGAGCTGACAGGCGGGACCTACAGGATAACGATCGAGGGGACCGGGCTTTACGACAGGTACGAGAGCAGTGATATAGTACTGACAGGGTGGAACGACCCGCAGCTTGTCATAAAGCTGATGAACCGCACCACAGCTATTGTGGCCGGGCAGGTGCTCGCAGGTGGTGGCCTCGAACCCGATATACCGCATGCGGAGGTGGAGCTCCTGAACTCCGCCGATGATGTGGTGGGGATGGTCGAGGCTGACGGCAACGGTTATTATATCTTCGAGGTCGTACCCCACGGGACCAATTACTCCATCAGGGCCTACCCTCCCGTGCACCTCCGTGCCGTTGAGGGGATAAGGTCCGGATACCTTATGAACACCTCGGAAGAGTTCACGGTGGAGGGTTACGAGGTCGAAGCGGACCTTTACCTCCCTTACGAGGTGAATATCCCCCCGATGTGGCTGAATATAACCATCTGGTCACCGCAGGGATCAGGGGTTCCACTTGATGAACCCATACTTATGCAGTTCTCACTTCCCGTCAATACAACATTGGCGGAGGATGCATTATCCATATCTCCTGTTCCCGGGAACCTCACATTCGTCTGGAACAAGGATCACACCATAATGCAGGTCGACCACGACTTGTTCAAGTCGAATACGACCTATGAAGTTTCCATTTCGGATACGTTGCTTTCCTATGAAGGGTATCCCCTCTGGAACAACGAGGGTGTCTCCTGGAACTTCACTACGGGCGACTATGTGTCCCAGTGGAGGTTGTACACGGCATCTCAACCCGTCGTGGGTGACGATAGGTCCGTGGAATTCACCGTTACGGGGAAGCCCAACATCTCGATCTATCTGAACCTCTCGGACGGAGAGACCTTCCGGTTCTATCCGTTCACGGAGACCGTGAACGGTACATACGCCCTCTCCATACCGGGTGGGGACCTGGAATGGGATACCTGGTACAACTACCACTTCACCGATTCGGAATGGGGAGGGGACCTGGCAAGGGTCCTGGCGGGTTCCTTCAGGACCCCAAGGAACCCCGCCATACCGCCCGGGTGGGAGATATTCGAAACGAATATCACTTTCACGGATGAAGGTGGCTGGGTGGTATCCATCGGGGGGAATCCCAACATGACCGTGTACATCGTGATCGAAGGTGTGGGTCCTTTCCTGCTCGAACCCAGGGAGAACGGGACCTATGTGGTTTACATATCCTCCGATGAGTTCGAGGGAGGTAAGGTATATAATTACTATTTCTCGGACTCCCCTGACGGACCGGACCTGGCCCCTGGCTTCTCCGGTTCGGTGACCGCGATGGAAAAGGAGGGCGACGGCGAAAGGAGCAGGTGCCCCCTGGTCATTGCCGTTGTGATCATCATCGTACTGATACTGCTGGTCCTTGCGGTACTGATAGTCCTCTTCTCCAAGAAAGGATCGAAGGGGGAGGGATTCGAGGGAGAGGATGAATTCGATGATGAGGAGTAGGACCTCGAGGGTCGATACAGGCAGTGACGGATAGTAAAACCTCTCCATGGGCCCCGGCTTGCTGATATTGGGAAGATCGGCCCTTTTTTACTGCCATTTTCCCGATATTTCCTCTACAAAGCTGGGACCACTTGATTAATATAGAACATATTTGTTTATTTCTGGTCCAAGGGAAGGGTTAACATGAAAGTACCAATGAAAGCAGTATCGTGTGCAGGGCTTCTGATATTGATGTTGTTCACCGGCATGTCGGGTGGGCAGGGCAAAGGCGGAGTTTTCATGGAACCCATGCCCCCACCCGTTGATTTCCATACGGCGCATGTAACGGTCAACCTCACCTACGAGAACGGCACCCCGGCGGAGGGTCTCTCGGTCGTGTACAAGAACAAGGACCGCCATTATTCCACCTCCACATTCTCCAACTCGTCGGGCCAGGCGGATTTCGATATCTACGGCAAGGACTGGGGTATAGGCACGATCAGGGCAAAGGAGGGAGTCTACTATCAATGCTACGAGGAGTTCTTCGTTGGTCCGGACGATGATATCTATCTGGATATCGTGGTGGACGACGAGCCCGCACCGGTCAATACGATCACCGGTACGGTGAGGAACGCATCCTCCGGTGAGGTCGTGGAAGGGATCAAGGTCTACGCGATATTCGATGATGTCTACACGAATTATCGACACCTATCCGATACGACCGATCCCTCGGGTGTCTATTCCATAGACCTGCAAAATACGACGACACCTATCAGGATCCAGGTCGATTTTCTCTTCGATAAGGAGTTCTTCGACCATACATCAGTGGTGCTTATGTACGATCCTCCAACCACGATCACACACGATATCTACCTTCTTCCAACCCTTGTGGATGGTAACCATTTCAGCCTGGGCATAAAGAACTCAACCTCTGGTGAGTGGATTACCGAGGGTGAGGTGGATGTGAATGGGTACTGGAAGGACTACGCTCATGATTCCGCCTCCGTGGATAATGTCGGGGTCAGCGGGGATCGATTCGAGGTGGAACTGTGCGAGGGAGAATACGAGTTCGAATGGGAATCGGGAAAGGATACCGATTGGAACGTGACCTACTACGCGAGCGGTTATTTTCTAATGAACGACACTGAAGAGAGCATCGATATCGATATTCCGGTCCCTGAATACACCCACGCATACATCGAAGTATGGAACGATACGGACCCCCTGATGTATGCTTATGCCGAATATGAGCACGAACATTCAACCCCACAGGGGGAGTTTGAGATAGACGGCTATATTTATACGGATACTTACGGGAAGCTCCACATGGGGATACCCATTGGCTGGGAAACCGAACTCAGGATCTACAAGTCCGGATACGAGGACAAGTACATATATCTGGATCCCAAGAATACCGATCCCATCATAATGAACCTGACGTTGGAGAAGAAAGGTACATCGGAGATACCAAAGGGTGATGTCACCATCGTTGTCAAGGACAGGGAGACGGATATCCCCTTACCGGAAGCGAGCATCTCAGGATCTGGTTATTACAACGGGGAATACGTCAATATCGGGAATCTGAAGACCAACGATACCGGGGTTTTCGAGGGACAGATAAGCATCGGCGAATACGATTACCTGAGCGCATCTCACCCAATGGGAGGGGGCAGGATTGGGGATATCACGATATCGGAGACCAATCCGGAGATCGTGATCTACCTGGACCGTTACATCTACTATGGAGATAGGGTGGATTGCCACATTACAGTGAAAGACCCTTCGGGAACTTTGAGGCCCGATGTTACCCTCTCAATATATGAGAACGAGGGGTACCCGGGGGCATATTCATACAGGTTGACCTCCGATGAATCTGGTATGATCAGGTTCAGGGGCTATCCCGGTATACAGTACAATGTATACTCCTCCGAGGATTATACCAGGGATTACAGACCGTTGTGGGCGGCCGATTACACGGAATTTGTGGTCCCGCCTGCGGGCGGATACCTGGGGGATGTGATGGTGTACCGGGCGGAACCCCTGTCGATCATTCGAGGTTTCGTTCGTGATGGTGTCACGGGGGACCCGCTGCCACAGGTAGGCATCTCTGCCTACTCCATGCACTTAATGGATCCGGCATACAATCCCTTTTTATCCGAGTTCTGGGACGGCGGTGTCTACCTTTACGACCAGTACGGTAAGGGTTCGGACGAGGACGGATACTACAGGGTGAGGGGTACGGACCGGGTATTCGTGTCCGCATGGGCGGATGGGTACCTGCCCACTCTAATAAAGCACGATCTGAACACAAGGGTGGATATCGAGGAGGATATCCTTTTGGACCCCGTTCCGGAGGAGATGTTCTGGGTGAACGGTACGGTTATCGACCAGTATGGTGAACCCGTGGATTCCGGGTGGGTCACGATCGCCGACTCGGACAGGGGCGGTATACCCACATACCAGTGGGCTGATATGGAAGAGGACAATACGTTCTCCCTTTACGTGTGGGAGGGTAACTTCTCCCTCTTCTTCGAGAACAGGACCATGCACGAGTTCATGGACATACAGGTGACAGGGGACCAGGAGGGTGTGGTGTTCCAGGTGTTGCCAGAGTTCAGGATGGGGGGGGTCGTTACCGACTGGGAGGGCACCCCACTTGAAGGTATCAACGTCACCCTCACCCTGACAGGTGAGGAGGATGAACTTATCGGGTGGACCCTCACGAACGGGACGGGGCATTATCTGTTCGAGGAACTCAACATGGGAGATTACATCATCAGTACCGACATAACGCAGCTCCATGACCCCTTCGAGAGCGACCCGATCCCAACCTCAGGATGGGATGATGTGGTCTACGATATCATGCTGGAGAACCGCTCCGTGGCTGATCTCATGGGATCGGTCATTGGTGAGGCGGGCCACCTGACCGGAGGAGTTCCGGGTTCAGCGGTTGAGGTCTGGCAGGACGGTGCGAGGCTCTTCAATACGACCGCCGATGCGAAGGGCGACTACCTCATACCCGATGTGCCGCATGCGGCGAACTACACCGTCAGGGCGGTGCCCTCGATTACCAACCAGCCGGTAGTGGACCTCAAACCCGGTTATACGGAGAACCTCACAGTGAACGTTAGCGTCTCTGGTTACGAGACCGTCCTTGATATCCACCTGCCTTATGTGGAGTACAGCCCTCCCGGATACCTCAACATAACGGAGGTCCTTCCGACCGGCGAGAACGTACCGTTGGACGAGCCCATAGTGGTATCATTCGACCTGTCCGTCAACGCAACCTCATTCCAGTCCGCTTTCTACGCCACACCGGCCATAACAAGGCTCAATTTCAGCTGGAACTGGGACCTGACGACCGTGGTGATATCCCATGACCTGCTGGAAGCCAACACCACTTATGAGGTCTCGGTGGGTGCCTCGGTGGTCTCTGCCGAAGGGTGGCCTCTGTGGAAACTGACGGGCAGGTCCTGGAGCTTCACCACCGGAATGGAGGAGGCCTCGTGGAGGATCACCTGGGCCGATGTCTATCCGAATGCGGACAGGTCCATTAACGTCCTGGCCAAGGGCAAGGAGAACATGACGGTCTATCTGGTGGTTGACGATCCGGATGACGGGATGTGGTCCTTTTTGATTCCCGAGGTTTCGAACGGAACATATCAGTCTCTCATAGCCGGGGACCAATTCGAATGGGAGGCGATATACAACGTACATTTCTCGGATACCGAGAACGGCTCCGATCTGGCACCCGCCTGGTCGGGGGAGATAGAGATGCCCGAGAATCCCGACAAACCACCCGAATGGTCCATAATTTCGGCGCTTGTGGTGATCGACGACGACGGGGACTGGCTTGTAACGGTGAATGCCCCCCTGAACCAGACGATATGGATAGTCATCACCGGGGAGGGGGACTTCAACAAATCCTTCAATCTGACCGAGGACCCCCCTGGCACCTACACGACCGTAATAAAGGCGGACCAGTTCGAATGGGAGAAGAATTACACATACCACTTCAGCGACACGGAAGGCGGATCCGACAAGGCTCCCACGTGGAGTGGGTCGGATTCCATGCCCAGGGAGCCCAAGGGGGAGGATGAGGATGACAACCTTGGTCTCTGCATTGGCCTTGCCATAATAATACTGCTGATAGTGCTCGTCATCGTCATACTTATCGTCATTGTGGCCAAGAAGGGCTCAAAGGAAGAGGGCTTCGAGGATGAAGATGAGGATGAGGACGAGGAGGATTTCGAGGACGAAGACGAGGATGATTACGACGAGTGACCCGCTCCATTCTCGGTCCTGATCGGCCGCAGGGAACCTGCGGCCGATCCATTTTTACCGATACCAGCGTAGCTTAATTTTTATGGCCCCACACTTTTTTTCTCTCGCATGAGCGGGATCACTGCTTCTATTGCCCCCCCATTCTCAAAGGACCTTCTTCAGCTGTGACCATTTTATGGACCCCGCCCAGTGGGTCAGAGGCGGGTTCCTCAATATCGCCATCTTCTCAGCGTGGGAGCCGGAGGAGGTGTCGGTGGCCTCCTCGATGATGATCACATCGTAGCCCCTGAACCGGAGCTCCTGGGCGGTTGCAAGCAAACACCTGTCGAGTGTGAGTCCGAAAAGGTATACCGTGACCTCATCCGGGCCGCCCACCCAATCCCTCAACCATGCATCGAAACCTGCCGGATTTGGATACGGCAGCCCCGGAGGGTCCTCGGGGTCCCCCGCCCCCTCCCTGGTCCAAACAGGGGAGTTCTGGGATTTGATCCATCTCCTGCCCTTTACGATGGCGCTGTCGATTTCGGAAAGGAATCCAACCTCTCCCGGCCGGCATATGTCCCTGTCGTCACCCTGTCTTGGCTGCCTGTAGTCCGATACGATCTCCCGCACATAGACGCCCTTGGACCTCAGGTAGGGTACCATGTAATCGATTATGAAAGGTACGCACTCCCTGGGTGCGTACTCCGCACCTTCGGGCCTCGTGAAGTCCCTCTGGAGATCGACACTGATGAGGATCGGCCTTTTCTCTGGCATATTACTCCCCAATTGGTGTATCCCCAAGGGGGGTTATCAAATTATTCCAAGCTGGGATACCAATATCTCGAAACCGATCCCTATCAGGATAAGCCCCCCGATGACCTCAAGGCGGTTCTCGAACAGATGACCCAGCTTGGAACCGATGACCACACCCGTGAACGAGAGGATGAATGCAACCGCACCTATGATGATGACAGGTACGAGGATCGACCCGGCTACGAACGCGAATGTCAGACCAACCGCAAGGGCATCAATGCTCGTCGCAAATGACAAAAAGAGCAGGACCTGCAACCTCGTGCAGTCAAATCCCCTGACCTCACTCTTTGACCCGTGTACCATCCTGAGGCCTATGCCCACAAGAAGTGCGAAAGCTATCCAGTGGTCCACAGCCTCGACGTAGACCTCGAACGTGGAGCCTATAAGGTACCCTACTACAGGCATAAACGCCTGGAACGAGCCGAATGCGATGCCGATCCTTAGTCCGTTCGAGTAACAGTTGTCCCTCAAATGCACTCCTGATGCGATCGAGACGGCAAAAGCGTCCATGGCCAGGGCGAAAGCCAAAAGTAGGATCGTAAGCGGCTCCATACTACCTCCTCTGGTCCATCCTCACGGTCCTCAACCTGTTGATGGCACATGCCAGCTCCAACCTCCTGAACTGGGCATAGTCCCCGACGGGTCTTGAACTGAGGGATTCAAGCCCGTGATCCATCTCCGAATAGAAGGAATCCATCACCTGCCCGAGTGTCTTTTTCCCGTCCATGTAACGAGTGCACCTGTGGATAGCATCCCCTATGGCCCTGGTCTGGCTGATGTCCACCAGCTGCTCAACATGGGACAGGTCTATGTTCTCCCTACCGAATGCGATGTTCCTCAGACCCTTTGCAGCTATCTTTACCTCCCTTTTACCCCTGCTGGGATCGAACGAACCGGGAAGCGGGCACCTGCATGTGATGTCGCCGAAGGAACCTGCCCCCTCAGGGGTCCTCACGGCCTTGAACCTGTGTGCAATATCCTTTGCCCGATCGGTCCTGTCCATGGGCAGGTACTCCTCCATGCAGATCACCCTGTCCGCCACGTCGAAGTAGTCGCCCGAGCCTCCGATGACGAGAACAGTTGAGACATCGTGTTCACCGTAAAGCTGTCTGACCCTGTCTATGAAGGGTGTTATAGGTTCTTTCGCCTTTGCCACCAGCTCCTGCATCCTGTGGTCCCTAATCATGAAGTTCGTGGCCGAGGTATCCTCATCGATGAGAAGCGTCGTGGCACCTGCCTCCAGCGCCTCTATTATGTTCGCTGCCTGGGATGTGGACCCCGATGCGTCCTGTGTGGAGAAAGACCTGGTGTCCTGTCCGAGGGGAAGGTTGTCTATGAATGGGGATATGTCCACGCTCTCCACCCTCCTTTGGTCTTCCGCCCTTATCTTGAATGCATCTGGGTCGGTGACCACGAACTCCCTGCCGTCACCGAGTACATGGTCGTAGATCCCCAGTTCGATCGCGGAAAGCAGCGTTGATTTTCCGTGGTAGCCCCCTCCGACGATGAGAGTGATCCCCTTTCTTATCCCCATGCCCTTTATCTTTCCCCTGTTGGGGGTTTCCATGGTCACCTCCAGCTCGGGAGGTGACCTGAACCTGACGACCCTTTCCCCTACCATCGGACGGGGGTCTATACCCGACCTCCTCGGGAGTACCGACCCGTTAGCGATGAAGGAGACCAATCCCATCTCCGGAAGAAGGTCCCTCATCATATCGGCATCCTCGACGCATTTCACGTGGTCCAGGACCTCCCTTTCGTCCAGGTTCCGGTTGATGAGGGAGGAGTCGACCACTTCCGGAAGCTCGTCAAAGAACATCCTCTCGGCCTGCCTACCGGCGATCCTCCTGCCGAAGGCGGGCAGCCCCATTACGAACCTCGCCTCCAGATAGTCCTCGTTGACAACGACCGAGGTGCGCTCGAGGACCTCCTGCCCCGGTCTGTCGATGTCGATAATACCGCTTTTTCCGGTCCCTCTTGCGCTACCAGATAGCCTCCGGCAGGCCCCGGAGAAATATCTGGTCAGAAGGTCCCTGAGACCTATCTCCCTGCTGTGGTTGAAGAATGTCTCCCTCGGGAAACCCGCGGTGTCCTGCGAGAGCCTGACCGCCACCCTGCTGGGTGCGGCAAAAGGGTCCCCCTGGACGTGGTCCACCCTGAGCGTGAACTCTCCCATATCGTAGGTACCACTGATGTCCCTGTATGCCCTGTAACCCTTTCCGTCTATCCTGTAGAGGGTGGACCTGAGGTCCTCCGATGAGAGCATTCCCTCAACCACTCCCCTTCCTGAGCCTCTCCGGGACCGACCTGACCTGCTGAGCCTTTTCCTTTGAGCAGACGAGAAGGCCGTTTTTGGTATCCACCACGATTATTCCGTCGAGACCCACCACGGCCACGGGCCTTTTTCTTCCGCTTCTGACAAGGACATCCTTCGAGTCCACAAGTACGATATTCGAGGAGTCCACGGTGGGGCCTTCGACCTCCATTATGGAAAGCCAGGAACCGAGGTCCGACCATCCGAGGTCCACCGGTTTCACCCATACGTTATCGGACCGCTCCATGACCGCATGGTCTATTGAGATGTTCCTGATGAGCTTATATCTTTTTTCGATATCCTCCGGATCGCGGGGGTCCACGCCCTCCAGGGGGCCGTGGACATCGGGTGCTTGTTTTCTTAGCTCCTCCTCCAGGGTCTTCCCCCTCCATATGAACATGCCGCTGTTCCAGAGGAAGTTGCCTCTTTGTAAAAAGGCCTCCGCACTCTTCGGGTCCGGCTTCTCCCTGAATGAGAGTGCCTTAGTGAAATCCCCAGGCGCCCCTTCGATCTCAATGTAACCGTAACCCGTCTCCGGTCGATGGGGAACTATCCCGAAGGTGGAAAGGCACACCTTCTCCTCAGTTCTGCACGCAGCTTCCCTCACAGCCTCATGGAAACATTCCAGGTTCTCTATGAGATGGTCCGCGGGAAGTACGAGCTGTATATTTTCCAGACCGGCCGCAAGACCACCCAGATAACAGGCTGCTGCGGTGTTCCTTCTCACCGGTTCCCCGATTATGTTCCCTGGGGGGACCTCCGGGAGCTCCTTTTCGGTCAGATCCACGTGATCTCGGGATGTAACTATGAAGACCTCATCGGGTTCGAAAAGATTGGACAGCCTATCGAAGGTCATTCTGAGGAGGGTCCTTCCGTCGAACAGCCTCAGGAACTGCTTGGGGGTTGACCTGGTGGAACATGGCCAGAACCGGTCCCCATGCCCTCCGGCCAGTATTACCGCCTTTATCCTTAATCCCTCCTGTTGTCTCTGGATGAAACGGTATTAGGATTTATTATTTGGTGTCGGTGTGGAATGATAATGTGGGGGTAATCTATTAATCCCGTGTTCGCTCTACATGAAAAGGGTATTCCGATGGAGGATGAAGATAAGAATGAGGAAAGGACAATAGTACTGCCCGAGTCACCGGAGCCCCCTTGGCTGACCTACGATCCCCTCAAGGAGACCAGGGGCGAAGGGAAGGCGGAGGTTTCGGATAGACCTCCCGGGGAGGAAAAGGGGAAAGCGGAGGGTAAAAAAGACCTTCCCCAAAATGGGCAGGAGGGCGTGCAGGATCAGCCGGATGAGGAGCCCCAAAAGCCCCAGCCGTCTCAGGAGGGTGAGCAGGATCAGCCGGAGGAGGAGCCCCAGAAGCCCCAGCCGTCTCAGGAGGGTGAGCAGGATCAGCCGGAGGAGGAGCCCCAGAAGCCCCAGCCGTCTCAGGAGGGTGAGCAGGATCAGCCGGATGAGGAGCCCCAGCAGCCCCAGCCGTCTCAGGAGGGAATGCAGGATCAGCCGGAGGAAGTCCAGCCGGCCGGGCAGCCGCCTCAGGTGAGCCCCCCACGAACCGAAGAACCCCGGGAGGGACCGAGGGTGGCACAGAGACCAAAAAGGGGGAAAAGAAGGGTTAAGAGGACCTCCAAGAAGTGATGTCTGGGAAAGCCTCTTTGGATCCTTACAACTCACGGATCAAGAATTAACCGGATATCGGGGAGGGACGATCCGGCCGGGTCCAATACCTGTTCGAGATGACGGAGAGTCGATGGTTTCAATCCCCTATCCTCACTTCCCCGCACACGGGGCAGTTGAATGAACCGTCTTTTTCCCTCTTCAATCTGTGACCCTTCCCGCACACGTATCCCTGGACCCTTGCAGGATTTCCGTATACCAGAGCGTTGCTCGGTACGTCCTTTGTTACAACGGCCCCCGCCCCCACCATGGCGTTCTCACCGATCCTTATCCCGCAGACGATCGTCGCGTTGGCCCCTATGGAAGCCCCGTTCTCCACTACCGTTTCCACAACTTTGAAGCCGTCGTTCACCGCTCTTGGATACAGGTCATTGGTGAAGACGCAGTGGGGGCCCAGAAATACGTTGCTGCCTATCTTCACCCCGTGGTACACGGAGATGTAGTTCTGGAGCTTGCAGTTGTCGCCTATGACCACATCGAAATCCAGGTAGACCCCCTTTCCTATGTTGCAGTTCTTTCCAACGGTGACGTTCTCCCTGATCTGTGCATGGTGCCAGACCTTGGTATTCTTTCCTATCGTGGCCCGGTCGTCCACCTCGGCCGTCTCGTGTATCATGACATCGGGTCTGTCCATCATCTCCCCCCCAGCTCGATCACCTTCTTCTCCCTTATTGACCTTTCCGCGGCCTTTGCGATCCTCACCGCCTCGAGGCCGTCCTGGCCCGATACGAGCGGACCTTTTCTTTTCTCCACCGCCGAGAGGAAATCGGCGATCTCCCTCTTGAGGGGCTCCTCCATCCTGACCCTCAGCCTCTTGGTATCGTAATTTATGGGGACCATCCACAGGTTTCCCATGTCCAGGTCCCCGAAGGAGGACCTCATGATCTTGACCTCCTGGTCGACGTAGTCCATCTCCGCCACCCCGTCCACTCCGGTAACCGTTACGTTCCTGAGCTTCATCGGGGTCAGCCAAGATACCTCAATTATCCCCTCTATGCCGTTGTCGAATCCCAGCATGACGGTGGCGTGGTCCTCGAACTCACTCGCCCTTACCTTTCCCCCGATCCCGTAGACCGTTCTCACCTCCCCCCCTGCCAGATATCTGATGACATCTATATCATGGACCCCGAGATCGGTTATTACGCCGACATCCTTTATCCTGGAGGGGAAGTTGGAGACCCTCCTCGAGGAGATCGTGACGGTCCTGCCTATTGTCTCCTTTTCGAGAAGGTCCTTCATGAATCTCACCACTGGATTGTGCCTCTCTATCATGCCCACGGCGAGTACCCTGGAGCCTCTTTTTGCGGTCTCTATGATCTTTTCCGCCGCCTCAACGGAATCGGCTATCGGCTTCTCCACGAGGATATCGAGGCCCGCCTCGAGACATTTGACAGCGGTCCCCACGTGGGTCACCGTTGGCGTCGCCACGGTTACCGCCTCCACACCTGAGTCGGACAACATATCGTCAATATCCCGGTAGGGCTGACATCCGTATTTTTCCGCGATCGCCTTCACGGCATTCTCATCGGTGTCGCAGACGGCACAGAGGTCGGACATCTCCGAATAGACCCTTGCATGGTTCTTTCCCATGGAGCCGACACCGATCACACCCGTTCTGATATCGCTTTTTATCATTTCATCCCTCCATGGATCTGACAATGGCCTCTCCGACTTCTCTTGCGTCCTCCTCTGTCACCTGCGGATGCACCGGAACGGATAGAACCTCCCTGCAGGCTTTCTCGGCACGGTCGAAGGAACCAGATGAACAGGCCTTCATTGCCGGTGATGAGGGAATGGTGGTCGGATAGAAGACCTTGTTCCCAATGCCCATATTCGAAAGTCTATCTGCCACCTCGTCCCTTCGTTTCGGAACCCTAACCGTGTACTGATGGAACACATGTCTTGTTCCAGGTGCCTCGAAAGGAGGTATTATGCCATCAATCCCATCGAGGATACCCGTCAATATGGCTGCGTTCTTACTTCTTATGTCGTTGTTCCTGTCCAGCCTTTTTAACTGGACCCTTCCGATCGCCGCGGCCATCGATGTCATCCTGAGATTGTAGCCCACGCTGTGGTGATCGTACCTTGCTATCTGGCCGTGGTTCCTGAGCATCCTCACCTTCTGGATGAGTTTGATATCATCCGATACCACCATTCCACCCTCACCGGTCGTCATATTCTTCGTGGGGTAGAAGGAGAACATCCCGCATCTTCCCATCGAACCCGCCTTTTTCCCCTTGTAGAGGGCCCCGTGCGCCTGTGCGCAGTCCTCCAGTACGGGTACGTCTCCAGCTTCGGAAAGTATCCGGTCCATATCGCAACACTGACCGTAAAGGTGAACGGGGATGATGGCCCTGGTCCTCTCTGATAGTGCGGCCCCCAGGAGGTCAGGGTCCATGTTGAAGGTCCTTGGATCTATGTCCACGAAAACGGGTTTGGCCCCGAGAAAAAGTATAGGGGTTGCGCTGGCTATGAAGGAGAACGATGTGGTGATGACCTCGTCCCCGGGTCCGATGTCCAGGGCGGCCAGGGCAAGATGTATTGCGGAGGTGCCCGAGGAGACTGCGGCCCCGTGGGAGACTCCGCAATAAGATGCGAACTCCTCCTCGAACGATTCCACCTCCGGTCCGTGTGCCAGCATGCCCGAATCCAACACCCTTGCCACTGCCTCTTTCTCCTCATCGCCCATGGTTGGTCTTGCCATCGGTATCATATTATCAAATCCCCTACTTGTGGATGGACCGCCGTGGTGCCCGTTCTTTCGATCACAGGTTCAGCCTCCCGAGGTTTCCCTTTCCGACCCCCCTGAACGAGAACCCCTCCCTGATGAACCCCTCAGGGTCAAAGAGGTTCCTGCCGTCGACAATGACAGGGGTCCTCATGGTCCTCTTCAACCGCTCGGGGGTGATCGATGAGTAGACGTCGTGTTTGGTCATGAGGACCACCCCGTCGGCACCCGTCAGAGCGGTGTCCAGGTCCTGCAGCATCCTGTATCCCTCATCCTCTTTGATGTAAGGATCGTGGATAACGTATTCCGCCTTTCTCCTTTCTAGCTCTTCAAGTAGAGGCACGGTCGGGGTGTTCCTGGGATCGTCCGAGTTCTCTATGAAGGCATATCCGAGGACGCAGATCCTGGAATTATCGATCCCCTTTTTCCTTTCCCTCAGGGCATCCTCCAGGAGGTCGACCATATGCAGGGGCATCCAGTCGTTGAGATCCCTTGAATTTCTGAGGACGGAGTGGATCGGAAGTTCATTCTTTCCGTATTCGGTGTTACCGTAAAGGAGCAGCCAGGTGTCCTTGGGCAGGCAGTGGCCTCCGACACCTGCTCCCGGAAAATGCATGTTCCTGACCGGATTCGCATGGGGTTGGGAGGGGTCGTTGGGGAGACCGTTCACGAACCTCCTCACATCGTGGACGTCCACTCCCAGCGATTCACAGAGCAGGGCGACCTCGTTGGCGAAGGCTATCTGAACGTCCCTGTAGGCGTTCTCCACGGTCTTTGAGACCTCAGCGGTCAGGGGGTCCGTCCCGTGGACACCCGCCTTCACGATCCTTTCATACATATCGATGACGATCTCCATCGTATCCCTGTCGGAGGCCCCTACTATCTTGGGATAGTTGATTATGTTGTGAAGGAGCCTCCCCACCATCACCCTCTCGTATGAGAATGAGAGGCCGAAACCGTCAGGGAGGCCAGCCTTCAGTCCGGAGCCCTCCTCAAGTATCGGTCTTACCAGGTTCTCGGTTGTTCCGGGAGCCACGGTGGATTCGATAACGACAACCATCCCGGGAGAGAGCCTGGTGCTTATCTGCCGGGATACCTCTCTTAGAGATCCGTATCTGGGAATGTGTTCCTCGTCGGTGGGTGTCTGCACATCGATCAGTATGATGTCCATACCTTTTAGCACATCCAGATCGTCGGTGGCCGAAAAGCGGCCTTCCCTGACCACCCGTTCAAGCATCTCGGGGAGCCCCGGTTCGTTCCCGCCTATGGGGCATTTACCCTCGTTTATCCGGTCTATCTTCCAGCCTGACCTCTTGGACCTTCTCTGTATACCCGTGACATTGTAGCCGGCATCCGCCAGGAGTACCGCCGCCGGTATGCCGACATACCCCATACCTATGACCGCTATCCTGCTGTAGTCCCTCATTAGAACCTCCGAACGGGCATCGTCGGTCCATTTAAAAAACTATCCCTTCAAAATAAAAGAAGGGGCCCTATCAGGGCCCTTATTGGACATTTTCGCTTTTCGGGCCCTGCCAGATGGAGATATCGGAAGGCCCAAAATCAGACGCTTGTTTCGGTTCAGATCCCATTATTCACCTTTGGACCTCTGGTTGGATTCGTCATTTTCGGTATTTTTTCCGTCCCTCTTCTGTCCCCTCTCTCCAACTCTCTCTTTCACCCTCTCCCTGATGTTCCTGATCCGCTCTCTTCCACCTTTCACCCTTTCCTGGCGGCCCCCTTTTACATCTTCAGGGAGTTCCCTTGTTGAACTGTTGTTCCAGATCCTGTAAGTTTCGGGCCTTCCGTCGGAGTTCAGATCGATCCAGATCAGTCCCTTCGTGGTCCTGTTCATGACATCGAAATCCCCGTCGTCGTCCCTGTCCTTTAGGATCGTCCTCACGAATGAGATCCTTAGCACCTCCGGGTGTCTGTCACCGTTTCTGTTTATCCAGTCCAGTGAGAAGGAGGTCCTGGAGGCGAGGTCCACATTACCGTCGCTGTCGGGGTCCGATACTTTTCCCTTGGATCTGCTGCCCCTTATCATCTCGGGCCATCCGTCCCCGTTCCTGTCCACCCAGGAGCCCTTAACGGCGATTTTAACGACCACTTCAGGGTTCGAGTCGTCGTCCCTATCAACACTATACCCTCTGCTGTAACTGAAAGCGATACCGTTCCATACCGTAGAGTTGGGTAAGGAGTTCCTCTTGTATGAGAAGGCCGAGCGGGCCTTGATCTCCGGATTCTTATCCCTGTCGCGGTCGATGAGGAGCATAGCCCCGGTCCTGAAGGACTGATGGTCCCATTTCCCATCATCGTCCCTGTCCACAGCCGTGCCTCTCCATTCCAACGAGGCCTTGCCCTCGTAACTGCCGTCCCCGTTCGTATCCACGCGTGCCGCCTCATGGACGTGGAGCAATAAAAGTTCCGGGTTAGCATCGTCATCCCTGTCGATGTAGATCAACAGGAAAATACCACGTCCCTTTGCTGTCCAGTTGAGGGTCCTGTTTTCTATCTCCACTTCGATGGTCCTGTTGAAAAGGAACGTCTGCCTCCATATGACCATCTCCGGGATGGTGTCGTTGTCCCTGTCCCGTACGCTGATGTTGCTGTTGTTTTGCCCTATCTCATTTATCATCCATCTCCCCGGGGACCCGGAAGTGAAGATGTTCTTCACCCTGGGCAGATGCTCCCAGTTGGAGAATTCCCTAGGTATCCTGCCGGTGTAGTTTTCCCTCACGGATAAGATGATCCTTTTCATATCGGGTCTTTCCGTGTTGTTTTCCAGGTCCGGACCTACCTCTTTGGCGGGTTTCCTCTCAGCTTCATCGCTCTTAGCATCCGACCCATCCACGAACACAGCCGATGTGGTGATCAGTGCGAACGCCAAAAGGAGGACGGATATGCTTTTTATTGTCCCTTTTCTCATTTGTTTCACCTCACTGCGGAACATATCCAAAGGGTGCCGGTTATAAGTGGCGGGCAGATGTACCGTGATGTTCCCACTTGTATCATTTTTTCCTTCCGAGGAGATAGGCTATGATGCCCATGGCCGTTGCCGTTTCGAGGGGTACCTTTTTATCTGTGATATCAAGGTGATGGCGGGCCCTCTTCAATATCTCATCCGGCAGCCCTCTCTTCCCCAGGCCCATGACCACAAGGCTTTCCCTGAAGGGTCCCTTGGTACTTTTATTAATATCAGGGTGTGAAGTGGTGGCTATCATATCGGGTGGGAGGGGGTTTTCTTTCGGGTCCCAGCTAACCATCCTTATTCTTCTTTCCCTGTGAAGTGTCTTTATGTATCTGCCCCCCTCCCCCACGTTCGTATCCCTCACCGCATCTTGTACCAGAGAGTCGAGGTCCTCAGTGGGAAAACCTATCAAAAGTAGGTCGAGATCGAAAGCGGTGCAAAGCGGAGCTGCCCTTGCAAGGGTCCTGATATGTATCGGTTTTATGCCCCCCTCGTAACCGTCGAAGAGACCCAGTGTTTTCCTGCCTCCCGTTCTGACAGTTACATGATCCCCCTCCCTGTCACGGTCCTCTTCTTTTCCCCTCTCCGATATTTCCGTCTTTTTCGATAGCGGTGCTTCTTTTTGCTTATTCAGTGTCATCATATCGGCCTTTTCGGCCCTTGACCTTTCGACCATTCTGGCAGACCTCTTCTCATCCCCCGCCCTCAGATAAGCTTCCGACAGTGCCGACAGCAGCTCCACCTTATCCTCCTTCTCCATACCAAGAACCTCCTCCTCCATCATTCCCAGGAGGGCCATTCCCTCCTTTTTCTCCCCGGCTCCCTCCAGTCTCGCTGCCGTGGAGATGAGAAGCCTTCTCCTTTCGGGCAGGTCGCTGTCCATGAGGAGGTCCCTTATGGTCCTCCAGGAATCCGGGTCCCCCGTGTGTATCAGGTAATTTAGGCCCTCATTTCTGCTCTCTTGGTCCAGTTTCAGGGCCTTTTCGAGGCCCTCCTTCAGGGCACTTCTCCCCGGGTCCATATCCCTTCTTTTCAGCTGGAGGTCCAGATACCCCAGCATCTTGACCCCGGGGGCCCCCCCCAGGGAACCTATTCTTTCTTTGAGCTTATGGAGAAGTTGGGGGTCCTCCAGAGAGGTCCAGGCCCTTATGACGGTCCTTATGTCATCCTCAATGAACCCCCTGTTCCTGGATGCGATCGTGAAAAGGCCCGGCAGATTGGATTCGGGAACCCTTGCGGCGAGTCCCTTGATCGCATCTGAGACGGCCTTTCCTCTTTTCAGGGCCCCCAGGTTCTCCATCACAAGGGACCAGAGGTCCTCCTTCTTTTCCGCATCTAGCTTTTCGATCCTTTTTGCCAGTTCCACAAGCAGTTCCGCCCTCCTCCAGTCCCTTCTCTCCCTGGAGGATGTGTTTATTGCGGATATTGCTGTGTCCTTGCCGTCTTTCATCCGCAGGGCTATGTCCATGAGTGCAAGGGATACGTAATAGGGGTCCCTCATGGTCCTAGCTTCCAATATAAGGTCATCCAGGCGGGCCCCTCTTCTCTTCGCTTTCCTGCCTATCTCCCTGTACAACGACGGCTCATGGCGGCGGCCCATGGACCTGATAGTATCCTCTTGGTTGAAAAAGTAGTTGGCCTGACAGTTATCAATTTGCTTTAATTTTACCGATCGGGATAAGTTCTGGGTCCCTTTGGTATGTTCTTTCAAGGGCCCCCGTTGACGTCCTGCTCCCAGACCATCCTGTTGTCAACAACGACCTTCACGTGGTATACCACCTGGACCTCGAAAGTGAACCCCGAAGGTGGTGTGAGCGTTATGGAATCAGCAGCGTTCAGGACCCCTGTGCCTGCGGGTATTATCATTTCCGTCTCACCTACAAGCACCCTCATAGCGGAGGGGTCCAGAACAGGGCCGCTGACAACGGTCAGCATCAGCTCCTGTTCGGAGGTATCGATCCTGGCCTCGAAATGGTAGGTTCCGGATCCCTCGTCCTCATCCACAAGGGAAAAGACCCACAGGGTGACCAATCCTGCAAGAACGATGGTAATTGCAACGAGCAGTATGACCGCTATGACCGGCGATACCGCATCACATTTAATTTTCCGCAAGGAAGCACACCTTACTCAGTTGGGGGCATATTATCTATTGGTAGAAGTATATTTCGATTCAAAAAATAAAAAAAAAAGGGGCCCCCTCGGAGAGGGGGCAAAAGTAGTTTTTTTATCTAAGCTGAGGCGTAGCTCTTTGCTGTCAGGTCCTTCTCCCAGACCACCTTGTTGTCCCCGAGGTTCACGATCTTTATCGTGAGCTCGTTTCCAACATCAAATCCAGGCTCCGCATCGGCTGGAGCACCAGCTCCCTCATCATAGAATGTTACAGAATCACCGGCGCTGCCACTGGCTGTTGCTGTGTACCACTGTTCCCCGGCAACTGTGACCTTGTAATCACCCCAGGTTATTGTACCACCAATCACTTCAATTACGACTTTATCTACGTCAGCCACATTACTGTCTGCATAGGCTTCCGCTTTCACATTGAGGGTTTCTGCACCCTCGTCCGTATCAGCCAGGGAGCTCACCCAGAGGTAGAGCACACCGGCAAGTACCACCGTTATTGCCACCATGAGGATGACGGCTATGACCGGTGATACACCAGAGTCGTTCGTATTCTTTCTCATTTCTTTTTGTCTCCTGAGCGGCTCGTAAGCCAACTCAAAAGAGCATTTTGGCATCTAATATATATACTTTTCCAAGAGGAAAATGGACATATAAGGCTTTTTTTACCCATTTTTGGGATATTGCGGGTTAACCTTTTATAGTAGTTATGAAAAATGGGATATCCGCCTTCCACTGGAACTTCTTCGAACAGGGATCCCTCTTACAATAATATAGTTAATAATAGTAGAAGAACGAAGCGGAGCCGGCTTTTTCTCAGCTGTTTTCGATCGGACCCGCGAATTGGGATACCTAAAAAGAACATCGTTCGGTGCCCTTTGAGGGATGGTTTCATTAGGACCCGATATAATTGTATATGGATGCCCCTCCCGATAGGTAATCCAAATAAATGCGGTTCCCCGATCGCAAGCTCTGACCCATCAGCTGGTGTGTCAATTCCCACCCATATATGCAGTCGGATTTCGATCGGGGGAAATGTAATAAAAATGGGGGTGGAGGGGCCCCCTGTATTGAAAGTGAGAGGGACCCCGCCTGAGTCAATCTCAGACCTTTATGGTCTTGTACGTTATGTACTTCAATCCGTCGGGGGATATCTTGTACCTTCCGTTCTTCCTTCCGTGTTGAAGGAGCCCCTTATCCTCATCCGATAGTTTCCTGAGATAGTAGGTTATGTTGTTGGGGGCTTCCATTCCGATCTCCTTGTACATCGCCTCGATATCAGGGGACCTGAATTCCCTCTTCCTCATCCTCTTGTTTAGCCAGTACGAGAATACCAGAATGTTTGTATCCTCCTTATCGGGCTTTGCCTCCTCGAGGATCTGTTTGAGCTCCATATTGGGCAGATCCAGCTTGACCCTCTTCTCCTTCTTGGGCTTCCTCCCGGGCTTTTTCTTCCTGCCCCTCTTGCGCCCCTTTTTGGAGGATCCTGCGTTCCTTGCGGACTGAAGCTTTGCATCCTTAAGCAGTTTCTTGAACTGGGAGAAGTGTCCCTCCACGAACTTCTTGTCCCCCTCGATCTCTATCTCCGTACCTTTTGATTTCACTCTCAATTTATACGTTTCGGCCATATGATACACCCTTATTTCGCTAAATACAATTCACAAATGGACTTGTGCATGGGGTGATTATTTCTCAATATATTTATAGATTTTCTATAATTCCGATCCATTACAATGATCAATAATGGTTTACCACACTCGGTTAACATTCTGGAAAACACTATCAAAAGGGAAAAAACCGATAAGATACCCGATTTCCAGGTGAAAGAATGACCGAAAGAAAGCTTGTACCTGTTGAAAATGAAGGGTATTCAATATACCGGATATCAAAATGTATCCTGTAAGACCAGGTCTCCGATTGATATCCTGGCTTCGTCATCTGTTGGGGATATTGGTCATTCCGCCGGAAAGAGAGGTTAGGCTGTATAATATCCAACATTTTTCGGATATCCCCTTTTAGAGGGAGACCTGGTTCTATATGGAAAGGTGGTGTGAGGGTCCTTAATCAGATTTATTCAGTATGCTTTTTTTAAAAATCTCCGGGTGCCTTTTGATAAGGGAAAGCCCGGATCCGTAGGCTTTATCAGCTTATACCAGATATCCTGAAAAACTTGCGTCCCTGACGAGTGGTGAAAGGAGCATATCCTGGACTTTGTCCCTGACGAACGGGCAGGGTCCGCTTCTTTGGTCCCTGGGCACTGAGATAAGGACCATGTGGAGTTGTGCGAACAGGAGAAAACGTTTAACATATGTTGTCGCCAATCCTCCCCCGCTATGAGAAGGCGGTTGGTGAATATCCTCGTTTGCACCCTGCTGGTACTGCTTCCCCTGGCAGCAGGAAGTCCTCATCATGAGGACTACGACGAGGCATCGATGGATGTGGGGATCCTCCAGAAATACTTGGAGTCCTCGGTGGGTGAGCTGAACCTTACCCTGCTTGCGATCAATGAATACGATCCCGCATCTGCCGTTGGGCACTCCCTCAACTACTCCGATCTGGTCAAGAGGGCAAAGGACGTTCTGAGCGAGATCCCCGATTCCGTGGATTCCTACGGGGTTTTATCCTCTATGGTCGAGGTTATGTCGAGGGCCGAGGGGAACCTTACCATCACGGCCAGGATGTTCAAGGAGGCCCTATTTTATCTTCCCCACATAGAGGACCTGGACCTGGGGCCCTGGGAGTACGCATCCCTTAGGCAGAACCTGACCCTTATGGACCGTGCGGTGAGGTACTACGGATGGTCGGTGGACCGAATGGATAAGGGTATAGCGGGCCTGCTCAAGGACATCTCCTCCATGAGGAGCGCGGACCTGGACGTATCGGGCCCGATGGAGAGCCTCTATCCTGTCAGGGGGATCGTGGAGGATCTATCGGCAAGGACCATCTCCCCGGAGGATGTGGCAAAAGCGGTCGAGCTCAGGCTCATTCCAGCGTGGGGTTACGGATTGGAGGATATCGCAAGCGAGGAGGACCCGGACCCATCCCTGAACGGGATGTCGAACGTGCTTGGTAGGGTCCTCTCTGAACTATCACCCGCTGTGTATGAGCCTCTGAACGATACACTTGCAATATTCATCTCTGCTTACGATGGTCTCCTTATGTTCAGGGAGGCTCAGGTATCCTTTCTCCTCTCACTGGAAGCATTGAAGAACGGATCTGAAGAAGTGGATTTCACAAAGAGGTATTCTCTTCTTTTCCGTGCCAACTCGGACATCCAGTCAATGGAGGAGGCACTGGAGGGACAGAAAGAGGTATCCGAAGACCTCGGGGTCCCCCATCCGATCATAGATGCTGAGATACTAAAGCTCGAAACGATGATCAAAAACTACAGGGAAAAACTAGGGAGTGTGGAGATCTTCAACGATGAGCTTGCGGAACTTGCAGAGGAGCTGGAAGTTCTGATCTTAAAAAATACCCTGGAGGCCGACATTGACGGTGACGGAAGTATTGGATTGACCGAGGTCCAGATGACCGAAGATATTGAGGCCCCGATCGAAGAGGCAGAACTGCTTCGGGGCAATACAACTGGTATGGATTCCAGGATAGGGTCCCTCCCTTCACCATACTGGGAGGATATCTCTGCCCTTTTCCAACCCCTCAGGGAGAGCTGTTACGCCGCGTGCGACCTCACGTTGGACCATGGTTTTTTCCTGGATTCTATAAGGGGGCTATCCCCCGATAATGGATCGGGAGGTGGGGATGAGCGGTATTTCCTGGATGCCCTCGGCGCCCTTATCGGGATGAAGGGCAGATTGTCGTTACTTGAAAGCACCTCCTCTTTTATGGATCCGGAACTGGGTTTCGACAACGGCTCATTCGGCCCTCTCAATATACTCCTGGATATGTACATGGACCTTCTGGCACGGGTTGCCGAGCGTTTCAACAATACATTCCTGGTTCTCGACCTGGATAGGAAGGTGGGACCGTACGATTCTCTCATGGGGATCTCGGTGGTCCTGATGAAGGTACTCCCCGGAAAGGGCGTTGAATACCCGAGGGGAGAGACCGTGGAGCTGAAACTGGACGGCATCCACCTCATGAACCTTACCACCACGGGAGGGCCTTCCATGGGCTCCTTCACGATCGACAGGTCCCTGACAGTGGGCGAACATAGGCTGAATGCGACACTGAATACGTCCGAGGGCACCTTTTATGACGGGGGAACCTTCGGTGTTAGAAAGATAATAACCCGCTCGAGCATCGGAACCGTGGCATCACAGGCAGTGGTGGGAAAGGAGTTCCAGGTCCATCTCAGGGTGGCGGATGAGTTCTCCAGGCCGGTCAGTGGGAACGTGACCTTGAACGGTGAGCTCATCTCTCTGAACGGAAGTGCCACGATCGAGCTTACATTCGATGAGGTGGGAAACAGGACATTGGTCCTCAGATACGGTGGTGATGAACACTTATCACCCTCCGAGGCACAAGTCGAGATAGAGGTTAGCAGGGGATCCGAACTGGTCCTGCGGATGAACCGGACCGTTGTCCGTCTGGGTGAACAGGTTGAGGGTACACTGGAAATTGTGTTCGGGGAAGGTATTGCCAGGGTCGTCGTCGGCAACATGACCATATCCCTGGGAAGGGCGGGAACCCCAACCATGCTGGATTTCGATATCAACTCGACCAATCTGGGTGTCGGGAACCACACTTTGAGGGGGTACCTGGAGACGAGGGTAGACTGGGTTTCAAGCGGATGGAGCAATTCTCTTGTCCTCAAGGTACTTCCTCCCGAGGAACCTGAGGAGGTGCCGCCGGATGATGGATCGCCCTTACCTGAGGAGCCGGCTGGTAACGCTACGGCATCCGGGAGAAGGGACTTCTCGGACCTTTTCAGCTGGGTGGTGATAACCGCGATAGTTTTCACCGTCATACTGGCGGTTGGTTTGGCTTTCTTCATAGCCAGGACCAGGAAGAGGACGAGAGAGCTGGAGAAGGATGCACCACCGGTGGAGATGCCCCTCGAGGAGGAGGAGATCGATGGGATGAGGAGGACGGCGCACGGCAGGAGGATCATCTTTCCCAAGGTGAATACGAACCTGGCCAGAAGGTACCTCGGGGAACAGGTGATCGACAAGAACAAGGCGATCGTGATATCCACCTACCTGGAACTCCTGTCAAGAGCACCCGGTGAGCTGGACCTGAACATGGACCTGACCCCGAGGGAGGTAGGGGAGCATCTGATAGCAAAGGGTGCCGAAAAGGACCTGACGGAGAGGATCACCTTCTCCTTCGAGGAGGCGGTGTATATGAAGGAACCCCCCACACCTTCGATGGCTGTGAAGTTCAGGGAGGATGCTGGTGAGATGCTGGGCTGGTTCGGAACAATAGAAAGGGGTGCTGAAACGTAGATCATGATATCTTATTGACGGAAACCGATCGAGGGGACATATCATTATATGGTAGGTGTAATAAGG